>JAAUYH010083608.1_pt1 | contig 14024 bp, 8 predicted proteins | sample 7278061 | NCBI WGS metagenome assembly JAAUYH01 (sample SAMN14350203, study PRJNA611818) | marine sediment metagenome | isolation source: surface marine sediment (0.6m) | place: French Polynesia: Moorea | collected 2018-08
GGTCATGGCCACCCAGAACCCCATCGAGCAGGAGGGCACCTATTCGCTGCCCGAGGCCCAGCTCGACCGGTTCCTGATGCACGTGAGCATCGGCTATCCCAATCACGAAGACGAGCAGTCCATTCTCAAACTGGCCAGAGGCCAGGCTCACGAGATGCTGGGCGAACACGTGGAACCCGACACCGTAGTGACCCAGGCCCAGGTATTTGCCGCCCAGAAACAGGTGCTGGATCTGCACATGGCGCCCCAGCTGGAGCGTTACATCGTGGAGATCGTGCTGGCCACCCGGGATCCCCAGCGTTACGGCGATGACCTGGCAAACTGGGTCAGTTTTGGCGCCAGCCCCCGGGGAACCATTGCCATCGACCGCTGCGCCAAGGCACACGCCTGGCTGCGGCAGCGGGATTATGTTTCGCCCGAGGACATCCAGGCCGTGGTACCCGACACCCTGCGGCACCGGGTGCTGATGTCCTTCGAAGCCGAAGCCGAAGGCGTGGACGCCGACCGGCTGCTGGCGGAACTGGTCGATCGCGTTCCCGTGCCTTGACGCCTCCTGTTATCCCGGCGCCTGACCGTTGATCTGACCCGTCGACACACCCAGCCGTTTTATGAGTTCCGCCCATCCCAACCCTGCCGCGCTCGAGATCACCAGCGATGATCTGATCCGCCAGCGCCTGCGCGCCCGCCGCATCAGCCTGACCGGCAAGCAGCCGGTCAGCTCCGTCATCGCCGGGGTGCACTCGTCCCGCTTCCGCGGACGGGGGGTGGACTACGTGGAGTCCCGCAACTACGAAATCGGGGACGATATTCGCAACCTCGACTGGCGGGTCACCGCCCGCACCGGCAAACCCCACACCAAGGTGTTCCAGGAGGAACGCGAGCGGCCTGTGCTGGTGATCATGGACATGTCCGACAGCATGTATTTTGGAACCCGCGGCTGCCTGAAAGTGGTCCAGGCGGCGCGGCTTACTGCACTGGTGGGATGGGCCGCGGTGCGGCGGGGTGACCGCATCGGCTGCCTGATGTACCACAACGGCCGACACTACGAGGTCAGGCCGGCCGGCGGCCGTCGCGGCGCCCTGCGCCTGGTCAACGTCATGGTCAAGGCGGGCCAGGAGTTTGCGCCGGGCCATATCGCTCCGGCATCAGGCTCCATGGAAGCGGCGGTCAAGCGGGCCCGGCGGATCGCCCGGCCCGGCAGCCTGATCTTTCTGGTCAGCGATTTTTACGGCCTGACCGACGACTGCCACCGGCATGTCTCCTACCTGCGGCAGCACAATGATGTAGTGGCCTGCCGCGTCGTGGATCCCATCGAACTCGAGCTGCCGCCCCCGGGCGCCTATCCCATCAGCGACGGCCAGACCCAGGGCATGCTGGACCTGCGCTCAGCGCCGGCGCGGGAGCGCTATCGGCAGTTCCTGCGTGATGGTGAACAGCGTTATACCGACCTGTGCAACCGTCACGCGCTTACCCGCATGACGCTGCGCACGCCGGATGACCCCACCGATGCCCTGTCTCGCGTGTTCAGCTACCGGGATGCGGCCTGATGGATCCACAGCAGCTGGACCTTCGGGATATTCACGGCGCACCGTTGCCGCCGTGGTGGCCGCCGGCCCCGGGCTGGTGGATCCTGGCAGCGCTGCTGCTGGTCATGATTGTCGTGGCGCTGGTCTTCTATCGCCGGCGGTTGGCCCGGTTGCGGCTGCAGCGCCGGCTGCAGGCCGAGTTCCAGGACATCATCGAGCGCGCCGGCGGTGATGCGTCGACGCTCAATTCACGGCTGGCTGAGTACTTCCGGCGCCTGGTGGTCCACCGTGGTGGCGCCGCTGACATGGCAGGCAAAACCGGCCAGGCCTGGGCCAGCTTCCTGGCCACGCCCCTGGCCCAGGACGCGGCGGTGGCTGAGATGGCCGCAAGGCTGGTGGACTCACCCTACCGACCGGCGGCGCCGCCGCTGGATGTGGCAGCGGCCCAGCGCCTGGCCAACTGCTGGATTGAGCAGGTGACCCGTGCTTGAGCTGGCCTGGCCATGGGCTGCCCTGGCGCTGCCGCTGCCCCTGATCCTGTGGCTGACGCTGCCCAGGGCGCGGGAATCAGCCTCGCTCAGCCTGCGAGTACCGTTTTACGCCAGCTTCGACCGGCCCAGCCGCAAACGCCCGGCCCGCCGGTGGCTCAAGCTGGCCCTGGCGCTGCTGGCCTGGGCCGCCCTGGTCATCGCCGCCATGCGGCCCCAGTGGATCGGCGAGGCCGTCAGTATCCCGGTCAGCGGGCGTGATCTGATGGTGGCGGTGGACATCTCGGGCAGCATGGAAACCGCGGACATGATGATCCAGGGACAGGCAGTGACCCGCCTGGACATCGTGAAGAGGGTTGCCGGCGATTTCATCGAGCGCCGGGTCGGAGACCGCATCGGGCTGATCCTGTTCGGGCGCCGCGCCTACCTGCAGACGCCGCTGACCTTCGATCGCCAGACCACCCGGATCCTGCTGGAGGAGTCGGCCATCGGCCTGGCCGGAAAGGAAACCGCCATAGGCGACGCCATCGGCATGGCGGTGAAGCGGCTGCGGGAGCACGAGGATCAGAACCGGGTGCTGATCCTGTTGACCGACGGCGCCAACACCGCCGGTGCGGTGGAGCCCCTGAAGGCCGCTGATCTTGCCGCCAGCGAAAACCTCAAGATCTACACCATCGGCGTCGGCGCTGACGAAATGCTGGTGCGAAGCCTGTTCGGAACCCGCCGTATAAACCCGTCGGCCGATCTGGACGAGGCCACCTTGAACGCCATCGCCCAGAAAACCGGAGGACGCTATTTCCGGGCCCGGGACACCGAGGCACTGGAGCAGATTTACGAGATCCTCGATGAGCTGGAGCCGGCGGCTGAGGAAGAAGACGTGTTGCGTCCCCCGGCCGACCTCTACTGGTGGCCCCTGGCGGGGGCCATGGGCTGCTCGCTGCTGATTGCCTTCATCGGCGTTTTTGGCTCGCGTTTCCGGGGCCCACAGCCATGAGCGGTTTGCTGGCTGAATTTCATTTTCTGCGGCCCCAGTGGCTCTGGCTGCTGCCCCTGTGCGCCGGTCTGTTGTGGCTGATGTACCAGCCGGCCGGGAGTCTGTCGGTGTGGAAGAAAATCTGCGACACCGAGCTGCTGCGCTACCTGACCGTCGGTCGAGATGGCCAGCCCCGACGCTGGCCGCTGGTCCTGGCCAGCCTGGCCTGGCTGCTGGCGGTGCTGGCCCTGGCCGGGCCGGTGTGGGAAAAACGGCCCATGCCGCTGTTCCGCAGCGATGTATCCCGGGTGGTGGTATTCGACCTTTCGCGATCCATGCTGGCCACCGACCTCAAACCCAACCGGCTGTCCCAGGCTCGCTTCAAGCTGGCCGACCTGCTGGATGCCACCGAAGAAGGGCAGATCGCCCTGGTCACCTACGCCGGCGAACCCTTCGTGGTCTCGCCGCTGACTCAGGACGCCAATACCATCAAGTCCATGCTGGGCGCGGTGGATCCCAGCATCATGCCGGTCCAGGGCAGTGAGCTGGGTGAAGCCCTGACCCTGGCCGAGACCCTGCTGGAGCGCGTCGGCGCGGTGGCGGGAGAGGTTATCCTGTTCACCGACTCCGTGGGTCTCGGCGCCATGGACGCTGCCCGCCAGCTGCGGGCTGCGGGCCACCGGCTGTCGGTGGTTGGTGTGGGCACGGCGGAAGGGGCACCCATTCCCGACCGCGGCGGTGGGTTTTTCAAGGCCGCGGACGGCAGCATCGTCATTCCCAGACTGGAGGAGCCGGGCCTCCGGGAACTGGCGAACGTCGGTGGCGGACTCTACCTGCGAATGCGCACCGACCAGGTGGATGTCAATCTTTTGCTGGATCCCGTTCGCGATGACAGTCGGCTGGGCGACGGCCTGGAGCAGGAAAGCCTGCAGTGGCGGGAAGAAGGCCCCTGGCTGGTGCTGCTGCTGCTGCCGCTGGCGGCCCTGGCATTCCGCCGGGGATGGCTGGCCTGTTTTGCCGTGGTATTCCTGCTGCCTGCGCCGCCGTCCCACGGCGGAGTCTGGGACGATCTGTTCCTGCGCAAGGACCAGCAGGCAGCACAAGCCCTGGCAGAGGGTCGCAACGAAGACGCCGCTGCCCTGGCCCAGGATCCGGTCCGGCGCGGTGAGGCGCTCTATCGCAGCGACAACTTCGAGGCTGCCGCAAAGGAGTTTGGCCAGGACCCTTCGGCGACGGGGCACTACAACCGCGGCACCGCCCTGGCCAAAGAGGGCAAGCTGGAAGAGGCCCTGGAGGCATTGGAGCGGTCGCTTGAGCTGCAGCCCGACGATGCGGACGCCATCCACAACCGGGACGTGGTCAGGCAGATGCTGGAGCAGCAACAGCAGCAGCAACAACAACAGCAACAGCAGGACCAGCAGCAGAGCGACCAGAGCGAGAGTGATGAAACCACCGACTCCCAGCAGCAGGGTGAAGAATCTGACGATCAGCAGGAACAACAGCAGCAGGACATGGCGGCGGAGGGTGAAGAGCAGCAATCCCAACAGGAAAATCAGCCGGTGGACGCCGAGGAACTGGACTCTGAGGAGAAACAGGCGCTGGAGCAATGGCTGCGGCGCATTCCCGATGATCCTGGCGGACTGCTGCGGCGTAAGTTCCTGCTGGAGTATCAGCGCCGGGGCAGCCCGCCGCCGGCTGACAGGGAAGACTGGTGATGACTGCTAGATTGCTGCTTGCCCTGCTGTTTTTACTGACGCTGCCGGCGATCAGTGCCGCCCAGTCCATCAGTGCGAGCCTGGACCGCACCCAGGTGTTCCTGGGGGACACGGTGCTGCTGCGCATTGAGCTGCAGAACCCCGACGGTGATCAGAACCCGGACTACTCGGCCCTGAAGGCTGACTTCGACCTGCTGGACAACGGCAGCAATGCCCGGGTGGAAATTGTCAACGGGCGGCGGTCGGTGATGATTGAACACAACGTCCTGCTGGAACCGCGCCGGGCGGGACGCTTCGTGATTCCGCCCATCACTGTGGGCCAGCAGTCCACCCAGCCCCTGGAATTGACAGTCAGTCCGCGCCGGGAAGGGGCGGGCACCGACCAGGATATTTTCATCGAGGTAGAGGCGCTGCCCGAGGATCCTTATGTCCATGCCCAGGTTCGGCTCACCGTGCGCCTGTACCACGCGCCGCCCATCACCGAGGGATCGCTGACCCCGGACGCCTGGCCGGATAACGCGGTAGTGGAGCGGCTGGGCGATGACGTCACCTACCAGACCAAGGTGGATCGGCGGCGTTACCGGGTCATCGAGCGACGCTATGCGCTGTTCCCGGAGAGCAGCGGCGCGCTGCAGATTCCCGAGATTCGATTCCGCGGCCGGGTTGCTGACGCCAGTACCAACCTCAACTCCCTGTTCAGCCGGGGCCGGCGGGTCAGCATCCGCAGCGATGCCATCACCCTGCAGGTGCGGCCTCAGCCCGCCGACTTCAGTGGTGACATCTGGCTGCCGGCCAATAACCTGGAAGTAAAGGAAGTGTGGCCCAACGGAGATCCCCAGTTTGTCGTGGGAGAGCCGCTGACCCGCAACCTGGTTACCAGCGCCCGGGGATTGCTGGCTGCACAATTGCCCCAGTTTGAATTGCCCGTGGTGGAAGGCATCAAGAGTTATCCGGACCAGCCTACCTCTCGCACCAACGTGGACGGCAGCTGGGCACTGGCCCAGCGGGAAGAAAAATTTGCCCTGGTGCCGACCCGGGCCGGGGAAATCACCCTGCCCGAGGTCCGCATTCCCTGGTGGGACACGGAACAGGACGTGGAAAAGATTGTGGTGATCCCGCAACGAACGGTGACCGTGGCGGCCGCCGCGGACGGCGCTGCCTCGGTGACGCCTGAGCAGGTCCAGGCGGTTGCCGACAGCCTGCTCCCCGGGCCTGCCGCTCAAGATAATGTGACCGCCGGGCTGTGGAAACCGCTGACTTTCGCCTTTGCGTTGCTCTGGCTGGCGACCCTTGCGCTGTGGGCGCGGGCCCGGCGGCCCGTCGCGGCTGAAGCATCCAGCCCGCCCCAGAAGCAGGTCGATGAGACCCGACGGTCTTTGAAAAAGGCGGTGGCAGCCGCCTGCCAGGGCAACGATGCCAAGGCCGCCGCCGACAGCCTGCTCAGGTGGGCGTCCTTGGAGCGCGACGCCGGGGTGCACTCCCTGGCGGCCCTGGCCCGGCTGCTGGTATCGGATTCCCAGGCCGGGGCTATTGCGGAACTGGACCGCAGCCTCTACCGTGGCAACCCCGACGAATGGGATGGCGCTGGCCTGGCGCGGGCCGTCAAGGGTGGACTGGAATTTCGCCCGCCGGAAACTGAAGCCAACAACGAGGCCGAGGCTCTGCCTCCGCTATACCCAAGCTGAGTATCCTGACCATGCAACCAATCAGCATGACGGGACACTAGAGGACGACCGTGATACTTACACTTCCCCTGCTGGCCGCCGTTCTGAACACGGCAAGCTGCGACCCCGTCATCGTTCTGGAAAACGCCGTCATTCACACCGTGGCGGAGGCATCGCCGCGGGTAGACCGCATGGCCTTCGACCGTTGCGGTGAGATCCTGGCAACGGGTGATGCGGTAGACGAGCTGAAGGATCGCCAGCTCAAACTTGTGGACCTGAAAGGCCGAACCGTGGTGCCCGGCTTCATCGACGCCCACGGCCACCTGATGGGACTCGGCTTCCAGCAGCTGCAGCCAAACCTGATGGGAACAGGCTCCAAGGCCGACATCGTATCCGTGCTGAAGGCATTTGAAACTCAGCTGCCCGAGGAGGCCTGGCTGGTGGGTCGCGGGTGGGACCAGAACGACTGGCCCGAGAAGGCGTTTCCCACACGGCAGGACCTTGACCAGGCGTTTCCAGAACGGCCGGTGTGGCTGGAACGCATTGACGGGCACGCCGGCTGGGCCAACAGCGCGGCCCTGGCCCAGGCGGATCGCGACTTCAGCGGCAGCTGGCAGCCCGAAGGCGGCCGCATCGTGCGCGACGAAGAGGGCCAGCCCACCGGGGTGCTTGTGGACACCGCCATGCAATTTGTCGAGGGCGCCATTCCCTCACCCAGTGCTGATGAAACAGAGCTTGCCCTGGACAGGGCGCTGACAAAAGCGGCATCGGTGGGCCTGACCGGTGTGCACGATGCCGGCACCAGCCTGGCGACCTGGGCGAGGTACGAGAAGAAGCACCGGGAGGGCGGATTGACCCTGCGGGTCTACGCCATGGCTGATGGAGACCGGGAGATGCTGGCCCGGCTGTGCCGGAGCGGCCATATCCAGCACGACAACTGGCTGTGGGCACGCTCGGTGAAATTCTATGCCGATGGCGCTCTGGGTTCCCGGGGTGCCGCGCTGCTGGCCGACTACCACGACGACCCGGGCAACCGGGGGCTGCTGATCCAGCCGCCCGAAGCGCTGCGGGCCCAGGTAACAGGGGCCGCGGGCTGCGGCCTGCAGGTCAACATCCATGCCATCGGCGATCGCGGCAATCGCGTGGTGCTGGATGCCTATGCCAGGGCCGCCGCCAGCCACCCGGACAATCCCGGCAGGCACCGGATCGAGCATGTACAGGTGGTGGCGCTATCCGACCTGGAGCGGATTGCTGAGCAGGGCCTGGTGGCGTCCATGCAGCCGACCCACGCCACCAGCGATATGTACTGGGCCGAAGACCGGGTAGGCCCCCAGCGCATCCGCGGCGCCTACGCCTGGGCCACCCTGGAAAAGCTGGGTGTTCCCCTGGCCCTGGGTTCGGATTTCCCGGTAGAGAAACCGGATCCGCTGCTGGGTTTCTACGCCTCAATCACCCGGCGCGATGAGTCCGGCTGGCCCGAGGGCGGCTGGCGCGCCGAGGAAGCCCTGAACCGCCAGCGGGCCCTGTACGGGTTCACCCTGGGCGCCGCTTATGCAGGTTTTGCCGAGCGGGTGATCGGATCACTGGAAGCCGGCAAACGGGCTGACCTGGTGGTGCTTTCGGCGGATATCATGGAAATCCCGGAAGAGCAGATTTTGAAGACGCGGGTGTTGGCCACGGTGGTGGATGGAAGGGTGGTGTTTCGGCATGCGGATGCCGGGGAGTTGTGGTAGCGGTGATGAGTGGGGTGATGGGTGGGGTCAGAGTAAAGGGACAGAGTAAAGCTCGCTTTACTCTGTCCCTTTACTCTGACCCCTTCAATTAGCTGTTGTTGGGTGTGCACGGAGGGAGGGAGTCCCGTCCCCACTCTCAGATGGATCCCGGATCGGGGTCCGGGTTTCCCTTCGATCGGGTCATTTGTTTGATCAGAGACGCTGTTGTTTGACCTGGGCTCGTATTGAGAGTTGGCTTCGGGATTGACGATGGATCCCGGATCGGGGTCCGGGATGACGTTTTAAGGAGTGCGCCCTTGGGCGCACTGTTGTCTAGAGTGAATGATCTAGGGTCTGGGGTTACCATGGAGCGTCGGAATGCGAGGAACCAACCCCATTGAAAAGAGTGGTCTTCAATCAGAAGGGCGGCGTCGGCAAGTCCACCATCCTGTGTAATCTTGCCGCCATCAACGCCCGGGAGGGTCGTTCCACCCTGGTCATCGACCTGGACCCTCAGGGCAACGCCAGCCAGTACCTGCTGGGGTCGGACTGGGACCAGCAGGAAACCAACATCGCACGCTACCTGGAGTCGACCCTCAGCTTTCGGCTGGGCGACACCGACCCGGCGGAATACTGCGTGGAGACGCCCTGGGAGGATCTTTGGATCATGCCGGCGTCCATGGGGCTGCTGGATCTTCGTGGCAAGCTGGAAGCCAAGCACAAGATTTACAAGCTGCGGGATGCCCTGCAGCAGCTGGAAGACACCGTGGACGACATCTACGTGGACACGCCGCCCGCGTTTGATTTTTACACGCTGTCGGCCCTGATTGCCGCGGACCGCTGCATCATTCCCTTCGACTGCGACGAGTTTTCCCGCAAAGCCCTGTATCAGCTGCTGGACAACATCGAGGAAACCCGCCTCGACCACAATCCTGGCCTGGAGCTGGAGGGCGTGGTGGTGAACCAGTACCAGGGCCGATCACGCCTGCCGCAGCGAATCGTCCAGGAGCTGAAAGATGAGGGCCTGCCGATCCTGGAACCGCTGATTTCCAGTTCCGTGGTGGTGAAAGAATCCCACGAGGCATCACGACCGCTGATCCACTTCCGCCGCTCACACAAGCTGACGCTGGAGTTCGAGGAACTCCACCGGACCCTGTCCTGAGTTAGTGCGCGGGCGTCAAATCCCCGCGCTGGTCGGGAGTGCCGTGATGCTCTGGCTGTAGCGACTCGCCAGTTCGTCCAGGTCCTGGCCCTGGTGACCGAACAACGCCATGGCGCCGGCGCTGGTGGGCAACATGCGGGCTGGCACCTGCTCAAAGCGGAAATCATGGGCGCTGGCGAGTTCCTGACCGGGGATCATCAGTACCGTGGTTTTCTGGCCCTGGTCGTCGGTGACCACCCAGTGCAGACCGCGTTTGCCGCCGATGTCGCAGGGATAGAAGTAGGTCACGTCATTCGGCGATCCCGCAAACTCCACTCCTGCGCTGGCCAGGGTCGCCAGAAACCGTCCGCTGTCCACCGGCTGGTTGGACTTGAAGGCGCCTTCAGGATGCTGCACATGCTCTACGAACGCGTCGCGCAGTTCGGCGTTGACCGGCTCACCGCGGAACAGCACAACGGCCACCACCGCCGCCACGGCGATCGAGGCAGCAATGCCCAGCCAGGCAGGCAGCCGTCGCTGTTGCGCCGCCGACTCCTTGCCCAGGCAGTGTTCCAGGATGCTGTCCGCCAGGCCATCTTCCACGGGCAGGCGCAGAGCCTGTTCCAACTTGTCTTCAAACTGCTGGGCATCACGGTAGGCGGCGGCATGCTGCAGCGACTCGTTACGGGCCTGTTTCAGCTCCGGATCATCGCTGCGGGGCTCTTCATTGAGCCTTCGATTGAATTCGTTCAAGTCCATGTTATTAGCTGCGGCTGTTCCTGCCGCTGATTCAATAGGGCCACTAAATTAAAGGGTTCACGGTGGAACCAGCAATAAAGACCCGGTTAACCCCGGAATTCTTTCATGGATTTGGGCCAGGAGCCAGATTTTGTTCCCGGGGCTGCAGCCCGCAGAGAGCGGGGATCCGCCCAAAAGCAGGAACCAGGGAGCACCGGTCCTGGCCTGGATTATTCATGAACCCGCAGAACGGATCTTCGTTTTGATTTTTGATCCATATGGTCAGGTTGAATTCTGGGCATCTCAACAGGGACAGTTCGTTGCTGGCGGACCGTCGCCTGCCGTGGCGGCGCAATTCACCACGACAACCGACGGTTCCGCCGTTCATGAATTGGCTAGGGGCCTTCGAACCCGTCGGCAAACAGGGTGTCCGGGGGATCTCCCAGCACAACGGTGATTACCTGGCTGTCCTTGGTGGTGCCGGTGACATCCAGCACGGTCACCGAGGTCTGCAAAGTTTCGGTTCCGAGGTCCAGGCTCGGCGCAATGCTGATCAACAGGGCGCCGTCCCGGCTGCGGATCTCAAGGGCTCCGGGCGAGACCGATATCAACGCCGGGTTGCCGGGTACGGCGGTCCAGTTCAGGATGCCTTCGCCGCTGTTGGAAACCGTCACAGCAGCGGCCCGGCGGCTGTCATTGAGTACCACCATGGCAGGGCCGACCGCAACCACCGGTTCGCCAGGCAGTTCACCGGCCGCTGGCGCCGCGGTAGTTGACGCGTCCAGTGGAGAGCCGTCGATATCGTCGTTGCTGCCGTCACCGTCGGTGTCGGCAACCGTGGGGTCGGTGACAAAACCGTCGGAGCCGGCGCTGGCCTCTTCACCGTCGAACAGGTTGTCCCCGTCGCTGTCCTGGACCTGGGGATTGGTGCCCGCATTGAACTCGTCCGAGTTGTTTAACCCGTCGTTGTCTGCGTCATCGTCAGCATCATCCAGCCCAGGATTGAGTCCGTTGTCCATTTCCCAGGCGGTGGGCATGCCGTCCAGGTCACCGTCGGTGGCGGCGATGTCCGGGCGCAGGATGGCGCTGGCGGCATAGGGCCGGAAGCTGCCCGGGGCGTTATTGTTTTCTTTCAGGTCTACTGACAGCACCGCGCGCTGCTCCACCGTCACGTCACCGGCATAAGCAACGGTCCACTGCAGGGTGGCCTCGTCGGAGCCCGAGCCGTCTACCCCGTCATTGGCAGCCAGGGTGGCGCCGGCGGGGCTCATGGACGCAGAGCTCACCAGCGTCACTGTGTCGCCCACGGACGTCACGGACATTTCCGCTGACAGGTCATTGACCGGGTCGGCGCCAAGATTGCGCAGGGTCGCGCTGACCGTGAAATTCTCGGTATTCTGGGACAGGGTATCTTCCCCGGTAGTGGCGGACTCAATAGTCAGGCGGGACACCACTACCGCCGGTGACAGGGGCATGTCAGGCAGCTGGCTCAGGCTCTGGCTGGCGGCATTAGACAGGGCCTGAATCGCGCCGGTCAGATCGTCGATGCCGGCCAGGACATAATCGCGCTCCGCCTGGTAGAGGGCGCTGTCGGGTCCGGAGTACTCCAGGTTCAGGACCGAAAAGACCACCTGCTGCAGTCGCGACAGCAGGTCAGCGTAGCTCAGCACCAGGTTGGAACTGCCCTCGATGACCTGGCTGAGGCGGGCAAACACGGCATCGTCTCCCGCCACTGTGCCCTGCTGGTACTGGATGGTGTGCTCAACGGCATCCCTGAACGCGGGCAGCAGCTCGATCAGTGAAGTCCCGTCCACCTGGCTGGCGGCGGCCACGGCGTCGATCAGCCGGTCGTCCGCCAGGGCGGTGCTGATTTCGTCCAATACCGCCACCACGGCGTCCCGCCTTGCAGTCAGCGCCGCGTCCAGGTAACCCGCGGTCACGCTCAAGCCTTTGCCGGGCCCGGGTGCGAGTCCGGGTGCGGGCAGGTTCTGGAGCGCCGACTTGGACACACCGGGCAGGGCGGACACGCCGTAGGCCGCCTTGATCCCCCGATCCAGCAGTCCAAGGCGGACCGTGGAGTCCCCAAACGGGAAGGCCAGGCTGAGATCCAGGTCCACGTCCGGTCCGGCTATGACGCCATAGGTCGTGACAAAAGGCACGCTGAAGGTCAGGTAGTTGGACAGGAACTTGACGCCGTCCATGACCTTCTTGGTGGCACGGCCGAAGGGGCCCAGCACGCCGATGATCTCGGCGCCCAGGCCGCCGAAGGCGTCTGAAATGGCGGTGGTGTAGGAGGTGACGCCGTTGGAGGTGACAAACACCGCCTGGGCCATCTCGTTGTCCAGCGCGCGGAACGCGCGCCGGTCCGTTTCGAACTGGGCGCGGTCGTCGACGTTCCAGCTCTCCATCAGCTGACGCGATGCATCCAGGCTGCTGCTGGTGAGCGCTGTGAAAGACCACGGTGCAATGCTGTCCACCAGGCTCGCCTTGGTGGCCTGGATGATCTGGGCCACCAGGAACTTGGTGGTGGGTTTGCTGCCGCCAAATCCCTGGCTGATGGCCAGTTCCAGCGCGCTGTCGAACCGCGCCTTGATGAAATCCGCCAGCAGCAGCGCGTTTTCGTTGGTCAGCTGTGCCGACTCCAGCGCCTGTTTCATCAGTCCATAGGCGGTGTCAACGCCCTTTTTGAGGAACTCCGCCATCAACGATATGCCCAGGTCCGCGTCGCTGGAGATCAGCTCGCTGATGTGATTCAGCAGTGCGTCGGAGGTGCTGGAATCGCCGGAGACAAAACCCTTCCATCCCTGGTTCTGCAGCAGTTCGAACTCCAGCGCCCCGGTCAGGTTGTCCAGCTTTTCCCTTTGCTCTGCCAGAACCTTGTTCTCGCTGCCCAGGCTGTCGATCAGGTCATCCAGGAAAGACTGGAAACCCATCAGCAGGACATCGATCTGCTGCTCGGCGAAACGGACGCTGTCCCGGGTCAGCTGTTCGGCCAGGATGGCGCGGTCGATACCCTCCAGCTCTTCGGGGGTGCGAGTGATCTTGACCTGGTTGAGATGCTGCTGGACCTGTTCCTCGATGGCCTGGTACTGCTCGGGCCCCAGTTTGGTCAGGGCCACCACCAGGGCCTCTTTGCGGATGATCTGGTCAAAGGAGCTCAGCTGTACAGTCAGGGTTGCCGGCATCTCCTGGGCCCGCAGATTGCGCCGCACTTCGTTGGTGAAAAACAGGGTGGTGGTCTCGGTGCCCATGCCTACCGGCGGTTCGGTGGATTCGGCGGCCAGCACGTTCAGGGTGTAGTAGACCGGGGCGTAGGTCTCGGTGTTGGCGGTGGCAGCCAGGTCAAAGGTGGTCAGATCCTCGAACCGATGCATGCCGGCCGCGCTGGCGTCCAGGGTTTTTTCGGACACCGGGGTGAGCGGCACGGTCTTAAGGTAGTTGTCATAGTCATCGTTGGACTCGCCTGGATTCCGGGCCCGGATGAATCCACCCTGCCGGGACAGCACCAGTCGGGCACGCTCCACCTCGACCCCGGAAACGGTGATGACATCCGGATTGGAATCGAGCCGCAGGTTGATATCACCCTTGGGGGCATCGAGGGAAAACTGGCCGCCGGGCAGGATGGGCAGGGTATCGCGGTCAAAAATGTAAGCCTCCACGCCCTGGCTGTGGGGGATGAACCGATCGCTGGGACACAGTGCCGGATTCTGAATCTGCAGGAACTCGTCCTCGGACACGCAGGTCTCCGGGATCTCGTTCAGGGGGATGGTCTGATTGCGCATGATCCAGGAGCACTGATCCGGGGCCTGCAGGTTGCGATTCATGCGAATGATGGGGCCCTGGAGGTACCGTGAACAGAAATCGGGCTCTCCGAATCGCTGGTCGGACAGGAACTCCGTACCGTTGGTCACCAGTGTCCACGTACCATTGGTGTTGAAGCGCCACACCATGGTGAGGGTGCCGTCGAGGATCTGCAGTTCCTGGCCTCGCCAGGTTGGTGTAACTCCGGAAAAGCCCGGGCAGTTGGTCGGGCGGGCGTCACATGTGCCAACGTTGGTGGTTTTGAA
>JAAUYH010114897.1_pt1 | contig 14024 bp, 7 predicted proteins | sample 7278061 | NCBI WGS metagenome assembly JAAUYH01 (sample SAMN14350203, study PRJNA611818) | marine sediment metagenome | isolation source: surface marine sediment (0.6m) | place: French Polynesia: Moorea | collected 2018-08
CATTAGCAGAAAAAATTGCCGAACAGATGCAAGATCGGGGTATCGACGTATTTGTGCATCATAGTTCCGTATCAGCAGAAGAAAGAACCACTGCCGAAGAACGTTTTCATCGCGGTAGCAATACCAGCATTGTCTGCACCTCAACCCTAGAACTAGGAATTGATGTGGGCGACCTAGATTTAGTTTTACAAGCCAATGCTCCTTCTACCGTTTCTTCATTTCTACAGCGTTTAGGACGCACAGGTAGAAGAAAAGGACAAAGAGCTAATACTACTTTTTTTTGCGAAGATATAGAAACAGTACTACAGGCGATCGCTTTAATCGAACTGGCTAAAAAAGGCTGGGTTGAGTCTGTGCCAACTAACAATCGAGTTTGGTCGGTTTTAGTCCATCAGATTTTAGCTTTAACTCTCCAATTTGGAGTAATTAGCGCAGAACAATGCTGGCAGCAATTATCCGTTGTTCCTGATTTTTCAGGAATCGATCTCCGTGAATTCGATCGCTTGATTGCTTACATGGTGAGAGAAAACTTTTTATTTTTCTCACAAGGATTGCTGTCTATTGGCGATAAAACCGAAAAAACTTTTGGTCGTCGTAATTTCATGGAAATCTATGCCGTTTTCAGTAGCCCACAACTATACAAAGTTTCAACTGAAGCAGGTTACGTTATCGGCTCACTAGAACAAAATTTCGTCGATAAACTAGTAGCCGAAATGAGTTCTTTTCTTCTAAGTGGTAAAGCTTGGATCGTAAATTATATTAGTCACGAAGATAGAAAAGTAAAGGTAATACCTGCCCCCCGTGGTAAACAGCCTACCTGGGGTGGCTTTATACCTCAGCTACTCAGTTTTGAGATTTGTCAACAAATAAAGGAATTACTAATAAGACGCGATCGCATTCCTTACATAGACGAGAAGGCACAAACATTTCTCGATGAATGGAGACAAGAATTAAATCCAGTTATAAATCATTCAAAACTTAATATCAGAATAGAACCAGAACGAGTACTTTGGTGGACTTTTGCTGGGGGACAAATCAATCATACCCTCAAGTATGGAATTCAGGTTCAAAAAGATTGGAAGATCGTTGTTGACAACTTTAAATTAAAAATTGAAGGTAGTGGAATTACTCCCCAGTCATTACGGCAAATAATAGCTAATTTGAGTACCAATGATTTCTGGCAAGATTCTTCAACTCGATCGTTTATCAAAGCTAACTTACCGAACTATAGATTGAGCAAATTTCAATCCGCTTTGCCAGCAAATAATTCACTTGAAATGGTTGAGTCTTATTTATTAGATATTGCCAAAACAGTTGATTTTTTAAGAATTTGAGTAATCTAAGGATTTTTTTGTTAGTAGTTTTGACTTTTATTACCTTCGTTATCTATGTAAGCGAGCAAGATGCTCGCACTATGTTATTTTCCCATATACAATAGACGAGCGATGTTTTGATTTGCGTGATCAATTTTTAAAGCGATCAAATTTTAGGATGGGTTAGCGCGATCGCTATTTGCGAAAGAAAGTTTTTAACAGTGCGATTTTTAAAACTGCCAAATCCGCGATCGCTCATATAAAAGAAAATGATAATTCAGGCGATCGCGGATTTGTGTAAATTCATCATGGATTTCCGTTCTCAATGTATTTATTTGCGAGAATGGGGCATAGCCTTCAAGGGAGAGCATACTTATATAATTCCCAGGCAATTTATGAAGATTAAAAGCTTTACTTGGATATGGTGAAGATAAACAGAAAAGTAGATACCATGTAATTAAACAATGGTAGTGCTTCTAGGAGTTCATAGTTCATTTATTACTCTTGGCGAATTTATGCTTCCGTTTTGAACTTTCGGCAATATTATGCTTCCTTTAGAGACAAAATCAACAAAATTACTTAACGTAATAATGAGTATTGTAGAGTTTGTTATGGCAAAGTTATGCTTCCTCTAGTGGCAAAGTTATGCTTCCAGTTACAAATTTATTGAACAAGCTAAAACGCCCATCGAAAAAAGCAACTATTATTGGTATTTCAGGTGTTGCCTTAGGAATTGCAGGCTACTGGGGACTGCAACTACTGGTTAAAAAAAAATTACCTCCTTTTCTGGAAAAACAGATAGGTAATATTATCGATCGCCCGATCGATTTGGGTGAAGTAGAGGGTTTTTCTTTAAATGGGATTAGGTTTGGCGAAACTATTATCCCCGCTACAGCCACAGACTCCGATCGTGTTACTGTCGAAGAGGTTAAAGTGGGGTTTAATCTTTTCCCTGTACTATTTCGTCGTACTTTGCCCGTAAAAGTAACTCTAGTACAGCCTAAAGTTTACGCGGAACAAGAACAAAATGGTGAGTGGTTAAATTTAGATTTTTTGCAGAGTGAGGAAGAAGAGAAAAAAGATCCTCTAATTTATTATGATGTAACCGTCGATGTAGAAGAAGGAGAAATAACTGCTGTACCCTACAATCAGTCTCCTATTGAAGTGGCAATAGAGGGAAGTGGTAGATATAATCCTGGTAATAATACCCAAGTAGAATATGACTTAGAAGCAGCGATCGCTAAAGCTAAAGCAACTATTCAGGGCGAAACTATTATTGAGACAGGTAAAACAAATACTAAACTATTAATTAAAGATTTAGCTTTAACTGATGTAGTAACTCTACTACCTAATCCTCCTGTAAATCTGAGTAGTGGGATTCTCAATGCCGATCTCGATGTGAATATTCCTTCTTTTGAAGAGATTAACGCAACCAAAGTAGAAGGGATGCTGAGTCTGCAAGAATTAACTGGGGAGATAAAAGATTTATCTGCACCGATAAAAGCGAGATCGCAATTAAATTTTGCTGGAGAGAAAGCCCAAGTAGAAGGAACTCAAGCTAGTATTGGTGATATCGTTGCTCAACTTGCGGGGACGGTAAATTGGCAAGAGGGTTATGATTTAGCTCTAGATATTCTACCCTTTAGATTGTCTAGTTTGACAAAAATTCTACCTACTGAGTTACCTGTAGATACCGCAGGAGAAGTTACTGCCAAATTGCAAGTAACAGGAGGTATTAAAGAACCGATAGTTAAGGGAAAAATTAATAATACCCAGACAGTCAAGGTAGCTAAGTCCCAGTTTGAAAGAATTCAAGCTAATTTTACTGCTGATTTAGATGAGTTTATTCTCGATAGTTTACAAATAATTCCCTTGACTGGAGGGGAAATTACCGCAGAAGGTAGGATTGCCACTAATCTTAAAGGTTCTATAGAAAGTGGAACTCCTATAGATTTTAATAAAATGCCTATGGCATTGAATTTTAATGCTCAGTTACCTACAGAAGCAACTATTGCCGATTACTACCAGTTACCCTCAGAAATTGAGGTAGGTAATCTCCAAGCAGAAGGACAAATAAGAGGTAATCTGGATAATCCAGAAGCTTTGATCGAATGGGAAATACCCGAAGCAGATACTTCCTCAGCAGAGAATATTTCTGGTGAAGGAGAAATTTTCTTAATGAATCAGAATTTACTCCTACAAAATACAGAGATCGAGATAGGAGAAGGAAGTATCAAAGTTGAAGGGACTAGTGATATAGAAGCAAGAACATGGCAAACCAATCTTAAGGCTAATTCTATTGCTTTGACTCCTTTCTTATCTCAACTGCAACTAGAAGGAGTAAATCTCGATCGCCCTATTAGTATAGACAATGCTAATGTTCAATTGAAAGGTCAATCAGATAGCTTCGATCTTAATAAAATTCAAGGTACAGCCAATCTGAATTTAGATGTAGATGGAGGAAATATCGCTGTTAATAGTAAGTTAGAGCAAGGAATTATTCAAGCTAGTGCTTACAGTAGTAATATTCCCGTTGGTAAATTTATTCCCAATTTACCTCTACCCACAGAAGTAAAAACTGTTAGCGTCGATCTCTCTGGAAGATTACAGCAGTTATTAGAATTTTCCCAATCTCCTAATCTCAGTAGTGTTACTGCTAACCTAAAAGCTAATTTAGCTACAGCAGAGGGGGCAATATTAGCTACAGGAAAATTAAATAATAATCGATGGCAAACCGATCTTAGGGCTGCTAATCTTAATACCAACTATTTAGTAGATACCTTTGCCCCTAATAATAATTCTCTGCCCACACTAGATAATCTTAATGCTCAAGTCGATCTTACAGGTAGTATTAATCCGATACTCAATCGAGAAGTAAATTTCCCCGTTAGTGTCAATAATTTTGCAGTGCAAACAGGTAATCAATCTCTGGATGCTAAGGGTAACTTCATTGTCAGTAATTTAACTACCAGCCCCGATATTGCTAGTGCCGATCTCGATATTAATAGCACCATAGATTTTAATGACTTACCCATCGACGCATTTCTAGCACAAGCTACCAATAATAATCAACTATTAGCAGAATCGGTTAACTTTTCAGGTGATGCCCAATTTAGCGGGAAGCTACAAGGTAAAAATCTACTTTCTGCCCCTACAGAACCAGGTAATCTAGCTTTAAGCGGAGATTTGCGTCTAGAAAACTTTGCCTTTAATGATACTGCTTTCGAGCCTGTAATGACAGGAAAATTGATTGCCCAACCAGGAGAGCAAATTGCGATCGATCTGCAAGGTAAACAAGATGTAATTGCAGCAGCTTTAGAACCTTGTACTGCTAACCGTTGTCGTTTTCCCTATATTCCTACCAGAGTAGAATTACGTCAAGGAGAAGATACCAATCAACCTGTAATTGCCGAAGGGAGAAAACAGGGAGATATATTCTCTCTCGATATTGTTAATTTTCCTTTAGCTATACTCAATCTTGCCCCTGCCCAACCTTTAGGAATTCGGGGGGCATTAAATGGGAAAGCAACAGGAGAAGTAGATGCTAATCTCTACACCTTAGCTACCGCAGGAGAAGTAACAGTCGATGAACCAGGAGTAGGTTATATTACAGCCGATCGCTTTAACGCTCAATTCAACTACGATCCTAACCAAAATATCGCTGAAGTTGCTGCTGCCTCTCTTGAATTAGGTGAAAGTCAATACAATTTCCAAGGAGGCTTAAACCTACAATCAGGGGAACTTGATGGTCAACTAAATATTCCACAAGCATACATCCAAGATATCTTAACTACCTTTCGCTGGTTTAGCGTAGAAGACTTAGCCCGTCTTTGGGAAACTCCTGATTATGCCCAACCTATGGCAGTTAAACCCAATTCAATTATTACTGTTAATCAATCGATAACTCAGAAACTAAATCGATTAAGAGCAATAGAAAATCAAATTCAGGCGATCGCCGAAAGCCGACAAGAGGGTAATATACCAACCTTACTAGATATTGAAGGAGGTTATCAAGGAGCAATTACTCTAGACGGAACAATAACTTCTCCCCAAGTCAGTTTTAGAGTAGCAGGAAACAATTGGGAATGGGATACTCAACCTGGTTTTTTTGATGTGATTAGAGGCAAACCAATAGTTGGGTTTTACGGTTTAGTTAAAAAAGATAGTCCAGCGATCGATTTAGACAAACTCTTGATTCAGGGAAATTTTCAAGGAGAAACCGTCTATCTCAATACTGCTACTATCCAAGTAGAAGATGCTGTGCTTAGCTTAGATGGACAACTATCTGCCAATCAACAAAATGCCAACTATCAAGTGCAAAATTTAACGCTCAATACCATCAAAAAATTTACTACTATCCCCATCGATCTCACTGGTACGATCGATACTACAGGTAAGCTAACAGGTACTGTATCTAAACCAGAAATAGAAGGGCAAATTAATTTTACCGATGGTTCATTTAATCGTAGAGAGTTACCAATAGAAATAGTTGGTAATTACAACTATCAAGATAATCTCTTTACCTTTAACACTATTGAGCCATCATATATTCAAGTAGAGGCTACTGTTCCTTATCCTATTGAACCAGAGATAAGCGATCGAGTTTATGCAGATATCAAATTAACTAGTGAAGCTTTTTCTTTATTAGATGTTTTTACCTCTAATAATTTAACCTGGATTGAGGGAGAAGCTACAGCCGATATACGAGGAGTAGGGCGTATAGATTTAAATCGAGAAAATATTCTCTACGACTTGGATGCAACAGGAGAAGTCAATTTAGACAATGCTACTGCTACCGTTAATAGTGCTTATTTTGAAGCCCCTCTAATTGCTAGTGGAAAAGTCACCTTAAAGAATCAAGTACTGACTGTAGAAACTTTATCAGGAACATTTGCCGAGAAAGACTTATCTGTTACAGGGAGTTTTCCGATTTTGTATGCAGTAGGAAATCTAAACGATCCCCTTACTATTAATCTTCCTCCAGGAGAAATAGATATTAAAGAACTTTACGAAGGAGATGTAGCAGGAGAAGTAATTATTACAGGTACAGCTTTATCTCCCATAATTAGCGGAAAAGTAAGCTTAGAAGATGGTCAAGTTTTCTTACCCGAAAATAGATCTGCTGATTCTGGAGATGACAATACTCAACAAGCAGCTACTAATACAGAACCTCCTGCTGAAGAAACCCCTGCGATAATAGTCAGATTAGAGGATTTACAAGTCGATCTAGAAGACTTGAGATTTCAACAAAATCCCTTTTATGAATTTGAGGCAATGGGAGATTTAACTTTGAATGGACGTGTAGATGATGTTCCCAATCTTGAAGCAGAGGGAACACTTCAGCTAACTGAAGGTTATGTAAATTTGCTTGGTGACGATTTTACTAATACTAGTTTTGATGTGGACAGTCTAGCTAGTCCTAATAAAAACTTTTCTCTAGTCCGTAGACACGACAATGTAATTGTGTTTAATCCAGAAGCAGGAGTTTTAAATCCTTATTTAAATATTCAACTAGAAACAACTATTGTTGTTGACAATGCTGACTCAGATTCAGCACTAAGTAATCGTCAATTAACTCAAGACAGTAATGAAATTCCAGAGCCGATTACAGCCTTAAGTAATGGGGAAAGAATAGCAGTTAATCTAAGTATAGACGGAGAAGCGCAAGAAATTCTCCCTAGTTTGGGTAAAGATCCCTCAGATTACTGTCCTGTTCGTCCCGACGATGCACCTCTTACAGGAGAAGCAGTTTATACTCAAGCACAATTAGATCGATTAGCCAAATGTATCGAAATCGCTGCCTTAGCTGATGGGTTCAATCGACAGGTACTTACTTCTCCCGTAGTATCACTTACTAGTACTCCTTCCCGTAGCGAAGGAGAAATTATTAGTTTATTGACTAATCAAGTTATTGATTCTGCCGAACAATTAGCAGAACAATTTGAAAGCGGGAGTGGTGGTGCAGCAGAGTTATTACAATCAGGTGCAATTCAGTTTGTAGTTGCCCCACTACGAAGAACTTTCCTCAACCAATTTGGCGATTTTGTTGTTGATGCAGGACAAGAAATTGGTTTGGACTATTTGCGAATATTTCCTTTTGTAGAAGGTGTTTACGAAATTAATAAAAAGTCTTCAGTTAGAGCAACTTATGTTTATCCCCTCAACTTTCTCGATAGTAGTGATGATATTGATACTGGCAATGAATTTAGAATTGAGTATCAGCTGAGATTTTAAAACTAGATTCAAATTCAATTCAATTTTTTTTCTCCTTTAAAACGATCGAACCAGACAAAACAATTAAGATAGCACCAAGAAGAGAATTGATATCTAGTAACTCGTTCCAAAACAACCAACCGAGAAATGTTCCAAAAGGCACGGAAGTATAAGTGAAAATTCCTACACTTGAAGCACTAGCACTTTGATAGGCACGAGTTAATAATAATTGACCAATTGTTGTGGTTAAACCTATTCCCATTAGCATTAATAATTGACTTAGAGTGGGAGTTTGCCAAACCCGAATTAAGGGTACTGCGGAAATAGAAAGACCGATAATTGCGAAATAGGAAACTATACGTAAGGCTGGTTCAGTCGCTGACAACTTCCGTACAGTCACAAAAGCCATAGCAGCCAGTAAACTACTAATCAATGCTATGACGCTAGCCCAGTTCATGTTTCCATCTGGCTTTAAAATTAAAAAAACCCCCATAAATCCAATTCCTCCAGCTAAAATAATTCGATGAGAAATATTTTCTTTCAGCCAAAGGGCAGCAATAAAAGGAATAATTAAGGGAATAGTTGACTTAATTAACATCGAATCTGCCAAAGGAATATGACCTAAAGCATAGAAAAAACAATACATTGCTCCCATCCCAAAACCAGAACGGAGGAAATGTAAGAACAAGCGATCGGTTTTTAATATATTTGTACCAGATTTGAGCAGTAAAGGAGTCAAAATAAGTATTCCGAAGAGATTGCGAAAAAATACAATAGACTCATTAGGTAATGAAACTGATAGGGATTTGATAATAGCTGCACTGATAGCAAAACTTAATTCCGAAGCAACAAGAAAAGATGCTCCACGCACAATACTTTGACTGTTAGTCATAATTAGGGAAAGCAGAGGGAGCAGGGTAGGGCTGTTTCATTACTATAGTTTAGGATAATATATCTGGTGTAGGGGCGTTTCGCCCTTCGGGTTCAACAGTTCTTGCTCCGTCCTATACGCTGAGGAAACCTCAGCGCGGGCGGTGCGCTTTACTCAACGGAGGATACCTCCGCAACGTAACTGTCTCACGAAACGCCCCTACTACCACAACAAATAAAGCCTTATTATTAACAAATATGTAAATGGTGGAGTTTGAGAACGTAATTCGTAGGAAACTTCAGAATATTGACTTCCCGAACACGTTCCCATATTTAGAAATGAAAAACATCCAATCTTTATTGTCAATTCTTAGTTGCACTCTAGGTTACTCTGTTGTCTTTTGTTTTCCCGCACTAGCTGACCAATGTTCTTATATCACCAAAGAACAAGGTCTCAATGCCTTATCGAGATTAGACCTAAATCAGACAATCTATCTACTGTGCGAACCTTGTGGCGAGACAACTCCTGAACCCCTAATCATTGAAACTTTATCGATGGAAACCGTAAATTATCAGGATTTTTGGCAAATTAAGGCGAATAATCGAGGTATAGATTTAGCTTATGTTTTTATTGATTCTGGTATTGAAGGTAATTTGATTAACTTAGCTGCAATTTCTGATTGTGAGGCTACTAGCGTCAGTCCAGTATTATCTCAAGAATGATACCAATAGTTATTAGTCATTGGTTATTAAAAATCACTACTTACTACTTACCACTTACTACTCACTACTCACTACTTTATCAGCCAACCCTATTTAGTAACCCAACGACAAACAAGTTTGCCATCAACTAATTCCCAGCGTGCCGAGAGTTTTTTTTGTTGTTTTTTATCAATTAAAGTAGTTTCAGATGCAGGGGGGTTTGGAGTAGATTGTTCTGTTAAAAGCATTTGTTATTCTCTTTTTTCGTACATTTTTTAAGTACGTCAACCTCAAAATAAATATGCTTTTTTCTGGTATTTTATTAATTTTCTTTAAACAATATGTTTCTACCCTACTTCTTCTCGATTAGCTATTATAGCTCTTACATAATTTAGCTAAAATTTTTCTGACTCCTTCGGTGCGCGTTCCCTTGCGGATTAAAAATTCCGCGGGGTCGCACCGCTCCTGACTCCTGACTCCTGACTTCCCTAACCGTTAAGTATCATATCTAAACTGGATTTAGTATGATTTCTAATTTCTGCATCTCAGACTCTAGAGAAGATATTTTAGCTTGTAGAGATTCGGCTTTAAAGTTAGATGAATTAGAATTAGGTCGGATTCTGAGTAAATAATATCCTGGATTACCTATTGCTGGAAGAGTGTATTTTTCTGATTTAATCTGACACCAACTCAATGGTAAACTAGAGCGATTGTAGAAAGTAAAATAGATATCAAAGTTATTAATAATTTTTGAGGCAACGTCAATTTCTAGAGCTTGACCTTCATCCAAATAATTGTAAGCAAAAAAAGTATCTGGTGCGCCTACAGGTAAATATTCTTTTCTAACAAAAGATTCTGGCAACCATTTTCTGAACTTGAGAATGGTAAAAATATAATAGTGCAAGCTTGAGTAAAACCAGTTTTTAGCTTTGATTAAGTCGTGATAAAAATCATTAATGTTTTGGGGAATAGGTTCGGTAGATACTAACTCTCGATCGTCTACTTTAATAGCTGGCAAATTCATCTTATCCAAATGATTATAATATCTCAACCCCAAAGAATATTTACCAAATTTAAGCTTGAGAGAATACCATTTATTATTAGTTTCAATATCATCAGATTTGATACTAGTAACGGTTTTATAGCCAGGAAAACTATAAACAACTGCAATCCAAGACCGAGCAGAGTTATTAGCAGATTCAATATCTATAGCAATAGATTCATTGACAGAAAAAGGGCCAAGAGTACCAATAATAGCATGGGTATTCCAACGAGGGCCTTTGGTCATTAAGACAGGTAAAGTCAAAGGGGAATCGAGAGTTTCTTGAGATAAGACTCGCCATTGGGAAGCCTTATCTTTGTCGATCGCAAGATAAATAGTAAATAAGTTACCAATGATAAATTTAGTGATTTTATAGAAAAGAAAAGATAAGAAAGCTAGAGGAATTGTCCACAGAAAAGATAAATTTTTCATGATAACTAATAACTAACAACTGTACGGGCGAACGGCCGTTCGCCCCTACCGCTAAAAACTAACAACTATTAATAAGCTACTGCTGCACCTGCGGGTTTGCGAATATCGTTAGCACCTTGTAATAATTGGGTTTGGGGATCGATCGAGATTGACTCGGCAGCACCCCACTTAGTAAAGGGAACGATGTTATATCCTTTAAGAACTAAATCCCTAACAATCTCAGGATTTAAGGCATAGGGTTCAGTCATTACCCGATTAGGTAAACCTTGATAATGGATGCGGGGAGTATTAACTGCTTGGGTAATATTCATGTCATAGTCGATCGTATTAGTAATTACTTGCATCACAGTTGTGGGAATTGTTGGACCGCCTGGGCTTCCTGTAACTAAAACAACTTTGCCATCTTTAGTGACAATAGTAGGAGACATAGAACTTAGAGGACGTTTACCAGGTTCAATTTTGTTATTCTCTCCCTGTACTAAACCAAATTGATTTGGCTCTCCTACCTTAGCGGTAAAATCGTCCATCTCATTATTAAGTAAAATACCAGTATCTCCCGCAATTACTCCTGCACCGAAATAAGAGTTAATGGTATAGGTTACTGCTACAGCATTGCCTTGACTGTCTACCACAGAATAATGAGTAGTATTAGTGCCTTCTGGGATTAATTGATTAGCATAAACGGATTGAGGATCGATCGCTTTATTGTCGGGAATTTGCGCTCTAATAGATTCAGCATACTCTAGAGAGAGTAACTTATCGATCGGATTATTGACAAAATCAGGGTCGCCTAAATAATTATTGCGATCGGCAAAAGCAAAGAGCATGGCTGATAACATATAGTGAAGACTATCAGAAGTTCTCCACCCTAATTTTTTTAAGTCATAGCCAGATAAAATATTTAACATCTGACAAACTGTTGTCCCACCCCCAGGAGGCGCAGAGGAAATTACTTCATATCCGCGATAATTACAGCGTATTGGTTCGTATTCGCTGATATTATATTGGCTAAAATCATCTTGGCTCAGAATACCACCATTTTCTTCACTAGCTGCGACAATTTTTTGCGAAATAGACCCTTGATAAAAAGCATCAGTCCCTTCTTGGGCAATCATTGCTAGGGTCTTAGCTAAATCCGTTTGGACTAAAGTATCTCCTACCTGATAAGTATCTTTGCCATTTTTCAGAAAAATATTGGCAACACTGGGATCTAGTAGCTTTTTTTTCCCTCTTTTAAATATGTCTACATCTCCTTGCCCAAGTACAAAGCCTTTTTTCGCTAACTCAATTGCTGGAGAGATAACTTGTTGACGATTCATCGTGCCATATTTAGTTAAAGCATAGTCTAAGCCTTTAACTGTACCTGGAACACCTACAGCTAAATAACCGTTCCTGCTTAATTGTCTATCTGCCTTACCTTGTTCATCAAGATACATATCTGCGGTAGCTGCTAAGGGTGCTTTTTCGCGAAAATTGATAAAAGTTTCCGTACCGTCAGCTAAATGAACTGTCATAAAGCCACCACCGCCAAGATTACCACAACAAGGATCGGCAACCGCTAAAGCATATCCTACCGCTACCGCAGCATCGATCGCATTTCCTCCTTCTGCTAAAATCTGTAACCCAATTTTAGAGGCTTCTCGTTGCGTCGAAACTACTACCCCATTTTTACCTGATGCCTTGGGCATTTCTGTACTGGCATTTGCCACCAGGCAACTAGGTGCAGGAGAATATTGACAACTTAACCAACTAAGAGTCTGATAGATAAAAGAGCGATCGACATGAAGAGAATGAACAATCCCTATTCCCAACGATAAGCTAAAGGTTATCAGTCCAAGTGTAATGATTTTTTTGATTTTTTTGGCTGTAATCATCTTTGGAGTCAATATAATACGGGGAAGATTATCTACAAAGCTTATGGTTTATAGCTTATAGCTTTTTTGAATTTTCGGATAGGAAGTTGATAGCTCATTAGATAAAGCAGCAATGCTAGCCCTAAAAATCCATAGGGTAAACGCAATGGATTATCAATGTGGTCTAATAAGGCTGGGATGAGCGTTTTGCCTAAGTATGCAGCATAAAACAGATAACTCAATGCACCATGACCACATCTTTCTTGTAGCAAAGCAAAGATAGTAGCAAAGACTGGACCATAAAAAAAAGCTGCTACTGCAAAGAAAAAACCACCAGAAGGAATAAACGTCAGTGCCAGCAAACCTATTCCTGTAAGTAAAAGTAGCCGTAACCTTAACACGGGTTTAAACTTAACCCAGATGCTAAGACTCAAACGTCCTAAGGTAAGTCCTAACCAATAAATAGATAATAAGGCACTACTTTCGCTAACACTCCAACCAACACTACTTAAATAAGTTCCACTCCAAGTACCAATTGAACTTTCTAGACCTACATACAACAAAATTACTAGCCAAAAAGGACTAGCTTGTTTCCAATCAATTTGTTCTTGTTTGGGCGTATAGTGCAAAATAGGTGGCGCATCCCATGCTAGTAAAATAGAACTTAAGGCTAAGGCTGCTACCAACAAAAATGCCCATCGCCAAGGCAAAAATGTACTAAGTAATGGAGTACTTAAAGCTCCTAAACCAAAAGTAGCATTAGCCCAGTTGAGCATCACAATCCTTCGGTTTGGATGCAGCTCTCCGACCAAATTATTACAATGAAAATTGAGAATTCCGTCTCCAAAACCAAGAGGTAAAGCTGCTAGGCTAATCCAAAAAAAAGCAGGAGTTAAGGATGAGGCAGCAAACGCAACTCCAATCATGGCAAATGCAATAACCAAAAAAGGATGGCGTTTTTTTCTTTTGGCAACCAGGATAAGTCCTGCCAAGCTGCTGAGTAAAAATACTGTATAGAAAGCTCCTATATTAACTTCATTATCAAATGCGACTATCCACTTTGGTAAAAAAGCTCCTGGGGTTGCGACGACAATTCCATGTAAATACAGTCCGATAAATCCAGCAATGGTTAGGCGTAGTTGGTTAGATATTTGCAGTTTCATATTCTCTATCTAAGATTTTGCTGGATAGAAGTGCGATCGATTATCTCAGATGGAAAAATAATCATGGGAATATTATCGATGACGAATAGTAAATAGATAGGGAGGAAAAAATCAAGAGCCATAATTTAATATATATGGCAACATTGTTTCCGTGTAATTACTGAGTTTTATTTAACAGTATTTATGCTGGTTTTTTGGTAATTATACTGAAGATTTTTTGGTCATTTAAATATTTGATAAACATGTAGTGTAATTACTGGAATTAATTTGGATTCGGGCTTAGTATTTGATTCAAAAGTAAATTTCAATTCAGAAATTTTCAGACACAATAATAATTAATGGCTAATATTCCTGGAGACGATAATAATAACACCCTCATAGGAACTCCTAACGATGATCTTATCGAAGGCTTTGGTGGTGATGATGTCCTTGCAGG
>JAAUYH010129569.1_pt1 | contig 14024 bp, 16 predicted proteins | sample 7278061 | NCBI WGS metagenome assembly JAAUYH01 (sample SAMN14350203, study PRJNA611818) | marine sediment metagenome | isolation source: surface marine sediment (0.6m) | place: French Polynesia: Moorea | collected 2018-08
AAGAAATATTGATCAGAGGCTTGTTGACCGGAGTAGCTGCGCTGCTCAGGTGATCTCCCGTACTGCAAATGAAGTTATCAGAATTCATTTGCTAACGCAAAAACGCTCAAAAACAAAAAAGCCACCAAGTTTTACTTGAGTGGCTTTTTTGTTTTTGAGCGTTTTTGCGTTAGCAAATGAATTCTGATAGCTGCATTTGCAGTACGGGAGATTACCGGAGCAGCGCAGCTACTCCGCCCTACAAGGCCCGCCAAGTTTACTTGTGCGGTTTTTTTTATTTCTGAAGCGCCTGAGCCTTTTGGCGAAGTAATGGCAATGAAAATTGCATTTGCAGTACGGGAGATCACCGGAGCAGCGTAGCTACCCCGGTCAACAAGCCTCTGATCAATATTTCTTAACGCTGAGCACAAGCACAGGGATGCGCGCGGAGAATTCAGACTTTAGTATGGTATTCTTCTCCCACAGGTTCTTGAAGAATCCCCTTTTTCGACGGAAAACACAGAGCAGGTCCGGGTTATGGGATTGCATGTGTTCCAGGGTGCCCAAATAGGTGGTGGCGTGTTCGGTCATGGTCACCTGGGAGGCGATATCCATGAGTGCAGTATTGATCCGAAGATCGTCGTCCGTGTAATTCGGGGTCTTTACCAACAGCAGGTTGACCTTGGACCCGAACCTCTGCTTCAGAGCAATAAGAGGGCTAAGGATGCGCTTGCGTTTCAGTACCCCGGAACGAAATGCCGTTAGGATATTCTTATAGGGTTTAAAAGCCGTTCCCCTGGGCACGATCAGGGTAGGGATATCAGTCCGTTTGATGATTCGTCCGGAGGTATTCCCCAGATACAGATCTTCGTCTATTTCCACACTGCGGGAAGCTATGATGAGCAGGTCAATGGACAGCTCTTCGGACACCTTGACCAGGCCGTCGATCAAATCTCCGGCATAGGTGGCGATCTTTATCTTCTTCCCGGCTTCGCCCATTTGGGTCAGCAATTCCCGCATACGTTCTTTACTGCTTTCAACAGCCTTTTCCTTAATGTTGGAAAGGTCTCCGGCACGAGAACCCACGGTGAGGACTTCAATCACATAGATCTGTGCATCGAATTCCGAAGCAAAATCAACGGCATACCGAAGGGTCTCTATGGAACTTTCCGGATTGCCTATGGGAACGAGAATGTTTATCATCTGGATATGGATTTACCTTTAAATGTACACAAAATGTACATGTGTTTGCGCCTGTGCTGCAAAAGTACGTCAATTCCCGGCTTAGCGTGCTTTTTGATTCTTGACAGCGCACCGTATCTTCGCATTCGTGAAGGACTTGCTCAGCCGTAGGAACCTGAATCGATTAGCAGTTCCTGCCATTTTTGCGGGCATCGCAGAACCCGTCCTTAGTATCACGGATACTGCCATCGTTGGAAATATCCCGGAACAAGGCCTGGAATCCCTGGCGGCTGCAGGAATCGTGGGGTCCTTTCTTTCGATGTTGATCTGGATCCTCGGGCAAACGCGGTCTGCGATCTCGGCCATTGTCTCCCAGTATCTCGGGGCCGGGCGCCTGGATGACATTACAGCGCTGCCCGCACAGGCCATCTATCTCAATGTGGGCGTCAGCATTTTTATCCTGCTGGGAACCCTTCCCTTCAGTTCCGAGATCTTTCAGCTTCTGAATGCTTCGGGATCTATCCTGGACCTCTGCATCTCTTATTACGGGATCCGGGTCTGGGGTTTCCCGCTTACCCTGTTCACTTTCGCCATCATGGGCACTTTTCAGGGACTCCAAAACACCGTCTTCCCCATGCTCATAGCCCTAACAGGCACCATCCTGAATATCCTGCTGAATCTGCTGCTGGTATATGGTTACGGGGATCTCGTCCCCGCCCTGTACCTGGAAGGCGCTGCCTGGGCCAGCCTGATCGCACAGGCCGTTATGGCTGCCATGGCGCTCATTCTGCTATTGAAACGAACGCCTATCCGCCTTAAGCTGCAATGGCCGCTGCACCCAGAACTGAACCGGCTTGTGGGCATGGCACTCAATCTCTTCGTCCGGACGCTTTCCCTGAATATCGCTTTGCTATTTGCAGTCCGGGAGGCAACAGCCCTGGGAGACCGCTATATCGGCGCGCATACCATCGCCGTGAACCTCTGGCTGTTTGCAGCCTTCTTTGTCGACGGGTATTCGGCGGCGGGAAAAATCCTCGGAGGCCGCTTCCTGGGCTCGCGGGATTTCGACAGTCTCTGGAAGCTTGCGCGAAAGACCCTGATGTACGGCTGGATCGTTAGCGCAGTCCTCATGTTGGCAGGAGCTGTTTTCTACCATCCCATCGGCAGGGTATTCTCTTCCGAAATGGAAGTACTCCATGCATTCTATTCAATCTTCTTTATAGTCATCCTGGGGATGCCCATCAATACTATTGCCTTTATCTACGATGGGATCTTTAAGGGCCTGGGCGAAATGTGTTTCCTAAGGAACGTTTTGCTCGGGGCTACATTCCTTGGGTTCTTGCCTGTGCTTTACCTCGGTAAATACCTGTCCTGGGGGCTCTATGGGATCTGGGCTGCTTTCACGGTTTGGATGTTGGTGCGGGGACTGACCCTGCTGTGGAAGTTCAGGCGTAAATTTCGCCCCCTCTTGCAAAAGGCATAAATTTGAAAAAAAACCATGAGCACCTCCCGCCTGCAGGGAAGCCTTTACACGCGGTTTTCCGGACCTCTGGCCATTGTTGAATTCGGGCATCCGGCCAGCAATTCCATGACCTCTGAACTCCTGTCGCGGCTGGCAGATACCTTTCGTTCCCTGGGGGAAAATCAGGAGGTACATGCCATCCTCCTGCAATCCGAAGGAGATCGCGCGTTTTGCGCCGGGGCTTCATTCGACGAGTTGCTTGCCGTTTCCTCCCCGGAAGAAAGCAGTGCCTTTTTCAATGGGTTTGCCCGGCTGATCAATGCCATGAGGAGCTGTCCCAAGATCATCATTGGGAGGATACACGGGAAGGCAGTTGGCGGTGGCGTTGGGATCATTGCGGCCTGCGACTATGCCCTGGCCAGTGAAAAGGCATCGGTGCGCCTGTCAGAATTGAGTATCGGGATTGCGCCTCTTGTGATCGCCCCGGCCGTGCTTCGCAAAACAGGGCCTTCCGGACTCGGAGACCTGTCCCTGGCGCCAACGACCTGGCAGAGCGCCTATTGGGCCCGCGAAAAGGGCCTGTATTCCCGCGTTTTCGAATCCCGTGCGGAACTGGATTCCGAAGCCGAGCACTTTGCTTCACAGGTGGCACAAGCCCCGAGAATGGCCCTTGAGAACCTGAAAAAAGCGCTGTGGGAGGGAACAGACCATTGGCCGGGCCTCCTATCCGAACGGGCAGAGGAAACAGGCAGGTCGGCCCTTACGGAGATCACCCAACAGACCTTGAGAAAGTTCAAGGACAAAAAGGGCCGGTAGTTCTTTAGCAGAATTCCTACTTTTGCAGGAATAAATACCCCTTATGAAACGTATCCGGATCACCAAAGAATTTCGGTTTGAAACCGGCCATGCCCTTTTCGGGTATGACGGAAAATGCCGGAATGTCCACGGGCATAGCTACCACCTCTCTGTGACCATCATCGGCACTCCCATCGAGGAAGAGGGGCAAATCAAGCTTGGAATGGTCATGGATTTCGGAGATTTGAAAAAAATCGTGAACAAGGAGGTTGTCGATCGCTTTGACCATGCCACGGTCTTCAATGGGAACAGTCCACATGTCAAACTCGCTAAGACGCTCGAGGCAGAAGGACACAAGGTAATCCTGGCAGATTACCAGCCAACCAGCGAAAACATGGTACTGGATTTTGCGACGCGCATTCAGAAGCAGCTGCCATCCGGGATATCCCTGCACTCCCTGCGACTCAGGGAGACCGGGACTGCCTATGCGGAATGGTACGCCAGCGACCAGGAATAAGGATGGAGCGACGGCATACAACCGAGCCTTGAAACGAACAGGTTATGAAAACCATTGAAATCCCTTCAGGGAAAAAGGTATTTTTTGCCAGCGACAATCACCTGGGCGCCCCGGACGCCTCCTCCAGCCTGCAGCGGGAACAAAAATTTGTCCACTGGCTGGAATCCATTCGGGATGAGGCTGCTGCCATACTCCTTGTGGGAGACCTCTTTGATTTCTGGTTTGAATACAAATAAGTCGTGCCTAAAGGGTTTACCAGGACTTTGGGAACGCTTGCATCCCTGACGGATTCAGGGATCCCCGTATTCTATTTTGTTGGGAACCACGATCTCTGGATGGACGGTTACTTCGAATCCGAACTCAACATCCCGGTATTCCATAAACCACAGGTCTTCGAAATGGGAGGGAAGACCTTTTTTGTAGGTCACGGGGATGGCCTGGGCCCTGGGGATAAGGGCTTCAAACGGATGAAAAAAGTGTTCACCAACCCCTTGTCCAAATGGATCTTCAGGTGGTTGCATCCGGACCTCGGGGTACGGATGGCGCAATACTTTTCAGTCAAGAATCGCCTGATCTCGGGAGAAGAAGATGTCAAATTCCTGGGAGAAGACAAAGAGTGGCTGGTTCAGTACTCCAGGCGCAAACTGGAACAGTCCCACTATGATTACTTCGTCTTCGGGCACCGACACCTGCCTCTGGAAATTCAACTGAACGAAACCTCGCTCTACATGAATTTAGGGGACTGGATCTCTTATTTCAGCTATGGGGTCTTTGACGGGGATTCCATGTCCCTGAAGTATTTTAAAGCGTGAGGACTTCAGCCCTGGCCACTTAGTGGCTTATTCGCTGGCCCAGGGGTTCCCAACGTCGGATATCCTTCGCCTTCAACTGGATCTCAACACGCCCGTTCCAACGATTTTCCTCCAGGGAATAGGCCAATTCCACTGATTCCTGAGACTTCAGCAATTCCAATTTGGATGCCATTCCAAAACCAATGCCCCCATAGGACGGTGCCCCTTCCTGTCCCACCTTGAACTTTAAATGGTCTCCTTCCGAACCCACCTTCCTGGCATACCCGGAATCCTTTAAGGGTCCGGCAGTGAATACGGGCCTTGGGTTTCCCGGTCCGAACGGTGCAAACTGATCCAGGATACGTAAAAGTTTAGGAGTGATCCCCTTCAATGGGAGCTTTCCGTCAATCTGTACTTCCGGGGAAAGCTGGTCGGGGTCGATCCCGAGGCGGACCACCTCCTCAAACCGATCCCGGAATTCCTCAAACCGGTTTGGGTCCAGGGTAAGTCCCGCTGCGTACATATGACCGCCGAATTGTTCCAGACAATCCGAACATTGCTCCAAAGCCTGATAGATATCGAAACCCCGGACCGATCTCGCAGAAGCCACCAACTTGTCGCCGTTCTTTGTAAAGACCAGGGTAGGCCTGTAATACGTCTCCATCAATCGGGAAGCCACGATCCCGATAACCCCTTTATGCCAATTCGGATGATAGACCACCGTGGTATTTGGATGAGCCTCGCCTTCCTGTTCGATTTGCTCCAGGGCTTCCGCGGTTATCTGACGGTCCGTTGCCCTTCGCTCCTCATTCAGGATCTCGATGCGGGAAGCGAGCTCTCTGACGAGGTCCAGATCCGTTTCCACCAACAGGCGAACAGCCTGTTCCCCGTGTTCCATTCTTCCGGCGGCATTCAGCCTGGGGGCTATCCTGAAAACAAGGTCGGAGATCCTCAGGGTATGGGGATCCGTTTCACCCATGAGCGCCCTTAACCCGAGTCGCGGATTCTTTCTGACAACCTCCAGCCCCAGTGCGCTTAAAACTCGATTCTCACCGGTCAGGGGGACGATATCCGCTGCAATGGCTACGGCCACCAGATCCAGATATTCCAGCAACTCGGCCTCTTCCCTTCCCTGAATTTTATGAAGCGCCTGGATAAGCTTAAACCCCACCCCGCAGCCGCAGAGCTCCTTATACGGATAGGGGCAGTCTTCCCTTTTGGGATCCAGCACGGCTATCGCCTCAGGCAATCGAGGCCCGGGCCGGTGGTGATCGCAAATGATCAGATCGATCCCTTGCGCCTTGGCATAGGCAGCTTGCTCGAGGGCTTTAACGCCGCAGTCCAGAGCGATGATCAGACCCATCCCGTTGTCAGCTGCAAAATCGATCCCCTGAAGCGATAATCCGTATCCTTCCTTGTAGCGATCCGGGATGTAATAGGAAACCTCAGCCCCCACAGACCTGAGGTAGGCGGTCATCAGGGCTACAGAGGAGGTTCCGTCCACATCGTAATCCCCGTATACCAAAATACGCTCTCTTCTGGAAAGGGCTTGCCCGATCCTCATCGCAGCTTCCTCCATGCCTGCCATCAGGAAAGGATCGTGGAGGTGGCTCCAGGAGGGTCGGAAAAACCTGTGGGCAGCTTCGAAGGAATCGATGCCTCGCTGGACCAGCAAGCCCGCTATTACACGGTCGACCCCGAGCTCCCCGGCCAAAGCAGCCGTGGCCTGAGGATCCGGATCTGGTCTATAGGTCCATCGCATGGGTTCGTATCGTTTTACGCAGTGTCAAGATCGCAGGGGTCCATGAAAAGAGCTTGCGGTGGCAAGGGGTCCTTCCTGTTTTCAGATATTCTCGCCCTCGTGGAAGATCGTTTCATATTCCATCTCCGCAAACGTCCTGAACATCTTGTAAACCCCACAGTACTTCTCCACGGACAACTTAACGGCCCGATCCAGTTTGGGTCGGTCCAGTTTTGCTCCATAGAAGTGAAATTCCAATTTTACGTGGGTATAGGTCTGGGGTTGGGCATCACTTAGGATTCCTTCAATATCGATACGGAAATCATCCACCTGAAGCCGCATCTTCCCGATCATGGAGGCTACATCGAGCCCCGAACATCCTGCGAGGGAACTCAGCATCAAAGCCTTCGGCCGAAGTCCCTGTCCTTCTCCCCCATCCTCAGGACTGGCATCGATTCGAAAGTCGATCCCGGAAGGATTGCTGCTCTCAAAAGCCATTTGTCCGAGCCAACTCGTGGTAATCTTATTGCTGGAAGCCATTTTTTTTGTTTCTTGGGTCCAGCAAAAGTACAACAAAAAAACGCCCATCATGCCCCTGGTAACGCCTCTAGATCCCAATACAGACCCCGAAACCCGGGAGCTTGCAGAATTCTTTAATGAAACCCTTGGGTTTTGTCCGAACTCCGTTCTGACCATGCAAAGGCGTCCGGCCATTTCCCGGGCCTTTATCGAACTGAACAAAGCCGTGATGGCCAACGAAGGTCGGGTTACTTCAGCCTTGAAACGCATGATGGCCTGGGTGAGCAGCAATGCGACCGGCTGCCGCTACTGTCAGGCCCACGCCATTCGCGCCGCAGAGCGCTACGGGGCCCATGCCGAGCAACTGGAACACATCTGGGATTACAGAACCCACCCGGCCTTCTCCGAGGCGGAAAGAGCCGCACTCGATTTTGCGCTTGTGGCTTCCCAGGTCCCAAATACTGTGGATGCAGAGATCAAGGAACGCTTATACCGCTATTGGGACGAAGGTGAGGTCGTGGAAATGCTCGGTGTTATTTCCCTCTTCGGCTATCTCAACCGATGGAACGATTCCATGGGCACCTCCATCGAAGAAGGGGCCGTGGAGAGCGGGGAAAAATACCTCGGAAAATACGGGTGGGAAAAAGGGAAACACGGTTCGAGATGATCCTGGGCATGTTGCTTAGCCTGATCGGGGCCCTGATCTATGCCATTCGCACCAAAAGGTGGGAAGGTATTGCACTGGCAATCACAGCCGGTCTTCTTTTGATAAGCAGTTTGAGAAGCCTGGCCACTTCATTTCTCATCGTTCAGAACCCTGATAACGACTGGACCACTATCCTGAGTGTCCTGTATGCTGTGGATTTTTTACTCTTTGCCCTGTTCGGCCTATTTCTGTTGCGGATTCTCCTGCGAAGCTCCAGGACCTTCAAGCCGGAATGAGGCCTAGCTGCCTGCCAGAACAATAACGAACTCGCCTTTGGGAGGATGGTCCTCAAAATGAGTGAGAACTTCCTGCAGGCTCCCCCGAACGGTCTGCTCAAAACGCTTGCTCAATTCGCGGCTTACCGAAACCTCCCGATCGGATCCGAATATTTCGCAAAACTGTTTCAGCGTCTTGGTAACCCGGTACGGGGATTCAGAAAACACCATCGTTCGTCTTTCTTCAGCCAGGTCCTTCAGGCGGGTCTGCCTTCCTTTTTTTGCGGGGAGAAAGCCTTCGAAGACAAAGCGGTCACAGGGAAACCCGCTGACTACCAGAGCGGGGATAATGGCCGTTGGGCCCGGCAGGCATTCTACGGCAATCCCGGCCTCCAGACAGGCCCGTACCAGAAGAAAACCAGGATCCGATATCCCAGGGGTTCCCGCATCTGAGATCATAGCCCAATGGGCGCCCCCCTCTAACTCCCTGACCAGGCTTTGCAGCTGTTTGTGCTCGTTGTGCATGTGATAAGAACGCATGGGCGTTGCTATATCGAAGTGCTTGAGAAGGATACCGCTGGTACGGGTATCCTCGGCCAGGATCAGGTCCGATCCGCGGAGGACATCCAGGGCCCTCAGGGTCATGTCGCCCAGGTTGCCAATAGGGGTGGGTACCAGGGTAAGTTTTCCTGAAGGTTCTTCCATAGACGTGAAAATCAATCGGAAGTGGCGGCGCTATGTTTCCGAATCCCCTGAGAGAGGGTCGGATGGATCAATGGAACCGCCGCTCGATAAGGGCCATAAAACGGGTTTCATACTCGTCTTTCCCCTTCCAATAGTCATATTTCGGTTTGATCTCCTGACGAATGAAAGTCACGGAACCTTCCTCGGAATCCAGGGTATTGAGTTTGGTCAAAGTCTGGCGAAAGGCCTCTTCATTATTATTGAAAAGATGCTTGGTGAATGCCAGGCGATCGTTCAGGCCCACCGAAATCTCATTGGCGGTAAGCGTATCATTCAGGGATTTGGCCACAGGGGGTTTTGGCAAATCCGTCAGGGCTTTTTCCAAATCCTCCTCCCGGGGCGTCACGGTATCAGCATCGCTTTTTACAAACTCACTCTTTCCCAGCAACCGCTCCAGTACTTCTTCCAATTCGTCGCCCCCCGGCATTTCTGAGACCATGTGTTTTATGGTATCGATCCCGGGGACAATAATGTCTTCGTCGTGGGGATTGCTCTCCGGTACTTGCTTGTTCTCGTTGAGAACAGCTGAGGCAATGGTCTCAAACTTACTGGCCACTTCGCTCTTGCTGACATCAATCTGCACATGGCTCAACTTCTCCTCGATGAACTTAAGGACAGCCAATTTTTCATATAGCCCCCTGGCCCGCTCGTAGAGTTCGGGTATTTCCTGCGTCCCCTGACTGGTTATGATGTCCGTGGACAACTTGATCAGTTCTTCTTTTAGTTTTCGTTTCATAGCTATTTTGCGGCTTCCCTTTACAAATGGAGACTCGTTTTATTACTTTTATACTTCTGTATTCAGAATAACGGCCTTCATTAGGAGTTTCGTCTAAAATTACAAAATGTTTCTCGAAAACACGGTTAACCCAAAGGAACAATTCGGCTGGATCGAAGTGATCTGCGGCTCCATGTTTTCGGGGAAGACAGAGGAGCTGATACGACGGCTGAAAAGGGCTCAGTTTGCCCGTCAGAAGGTGGAAATTTTCAAACCTATCGTAGACACGCGCTATCACGAGGAAAAAGTGGTTTCACATGACGAAAATGAAATCCGCTCAACCCCAGTGCCCGCAGCTGCCAACATACGTTTGCTTGCCGACGACTGCGACGTAGTCGGAATAGACGAAGCCCAGTTCTTTGACGACGAGATCGTCACGGTCTGCAACGACCTTGCCAACCGGGGGGTACGGGTCGTGGTCGCCGGGCTGGACATGGATTTTAAAGGGAATCCGTTCGGACCTATGCCCGCATTGATGGCTACGGCCGAATACGTGACCAAGGTACATGCGGTTTGTACCCGTACCGGAAACCTCGCCAATTATAGCTTTCGCAAATCCGCCAATGACCGCCTGGTCCTCCTGGGGGAAACAGAGGAGTATGAACCCCTGAGTCGCGCTGCTTTTTACAAGGCCATGCTGCACGAAAAGATCAGTAAACTGGATGTGAAGGATGCGGAAGTCCTGCCTACAAAGGATTTGCCAGATGCCAAATAGCCCCCACACCTGCCTCGAGATCGATCTCTCCGCCCTGGCCCACAACTACAGACTGCTGCGCTCCCGCCTTCCCGGGGGTACCCGGTTCATGGGTGTGGTCAAGGCGAATGCCTATGGCAGCGATGCAGTAGCGATAGCCCGTACCCTCCAGGAACTCGGCGCAGATTATCTTTCCGTGGCCTTTACCAACGAAGGCGCGTTTTTGAGGCAAGAAGGGATCCAGTTGCCTATTATGGTCCTGCACCCGCAGCCGTCGGATCTGGACGAAGTGATTCGGCATAGCCTGGAACCCAGCCTCTACAGCCGGCGTCTTCTCGAAGGCTTTACCGCTGCCGTCAAAAAAAGGAATCTCGAAAAATACCCCATCCATCTCGAGTTCAATACGGGCTTGAACCGATTGGGGTTCCGAGAGGAAGATCTCCAATGGCTTTCGGAAACGCTGACCGGCGAAAACAGCCTTAAGCTGCTGTCGGTATTCTCACATCTGGCCGCTTCCGACGATCTGGAGGAACAGGAATTCACACAAGCACAGATCGCTGCCTTCGAACGAATCGCGAAAAAATCAGACACCGCTTTTGAGGCGCATCCCTTTAAGCATCTTCTGAATACTTCCGGAGTCTTTCACTATCCCGAAGCCGCCTGGGACATGGTCCGGTGTGGGATAGGACTCTATGGATACGCCAATCGCCCGGATCTGGACCAGGAGCTGCGCCCTGTGGCCAGGCTGGTCACCCACATCTCGCAGATCCATAACATCAGGGCCGGGGAATACGTTGGCTATAACATGGGATATCAAGCGCCGGAGGACCGCAGGATCGCGACCCTCCCCCTGGGCCATGCCGATGGGATCGGCCGTCAATATGGCCATGGAAAAGGCAGCTTCACCCTTGCAGGCAAACTGGCCCCGGTAGTGGGGAATGTTTGTATGGACATGGTGATGATCGACATCACCGGCCTGGAATGCCAGGAAGGAGATGAGGCGGTGTTCTTCGGGCCGGAGGCTTCGGCAGAAGTCAGGGCCCATAGGGCTGATACCATCTCCTATGAGTTGCTGACCGGTATCTCCGCCCGCGTAAAACGCCGGATCCTAGAGGCTTAGAAACATGGGCCGGTCCTGGGATCCCTTAATGCCTCCCCCAAGATTTCTCCGGGAATCATCCAGAAAATTAGTACCTTGCCCGGGTTAACCAATTAAAACACTCTGACCATGTTAAAAGAATTTAGAGATTTCATAATGACGGGGAATGTGATTGACCTCGCCGTTGCCGTGATCCTGGCCGGGGCCGTCGGGCTTGTTGTTAATGGATTTGTGAATGACATCATGATGCCCATCATTGGCTATTTTGCCGGCGGTATGGATTTTGCAGACATGAAGTACGTACTGGCCGAAGCGGTTGTTGCCGCAGACGGTACGGTTGAAAGTCCTGAAAGCGCCGTTCGGTATGGTGCCTGGATCAACTCTATCATCAACCTGATTATTGTTGGCTTTGTGCTGTTCATGATCGTGAAATCCTACAACAAGGTTCGCAAAAAAGAAGAGCCAGCGCCGGAACCACCAAAAGGACCTACCCAGGAAGACCTGCTCGCAGAGATCCGGGACTTGCTCAAGAAATAAAAATCGTCTCCCGGTTTTTTAAAGGATCGGGAACCGCTACACCACTAGGTTTAACTTAATCCGCCGCGGGAACCCGCGGCGGTTTTTTTTTGAGGACACCGATCCCGACCTCGGATCAATAAGGGGCGCTTTGTTGTTTTTATAACTTTCTGTTTTGTTTTTTAGATATTCTTCGGGCTGTATTGCGGGGGCGATACGCCTTCCATACCTTTGACCCTTTAAACAAGAAAGCAAATGAAAGTTGCTGTCGTAGGCGCCACGGGAATGGTCGGTGCCGTTATGCTAAAGGTCCTGGAAGAACGGGACTTTCCTGTAGACGAGCTCTTATTGGTAGCCTCGGAGCGATCCGTTGGCAAAACCCTGGAATTTAAAGGGTTGCCTCACCAGGTGATTGGCCTGGAGGAGGCTGTCAATGCGCGTCCGGACCTGGCTATCTTCTCAGCAGGAGGGCAGACCTCCCTGGAATGGGCTCCCCGCTTTGCGGAAGTGGGAACCACAGTGGTGGATAATTCCTCCGCATGGCGCATGGATCCGGATAAGAAATTAGTGGTCCCTGAAATCAATGCGAACGAATTAACGGCCGCAGACAAGATCATCGCAAATCCCAATTGCTCAACCATCCAACTGGTGATGGTCCTCGCGCCCCTCCATAAACGATATGGGATGAAACGGGTGGTGGTCTCGACCTATCAATCCGTCTCCGGCACAGGGGTTGGCGCGGTACGACAACTCGAGAATGAGATCGCGGGCGTGGAAGGCGAGATGGCCTATCCGCACCCGATACACAAAAACGCCCTGCCCCATTGCGATATCTTCCTGGAAAACGGATACACCAAAGAAGAAATGAAGCTTGCCCGGGAACCTCAGAAGATCCTGGACGACCGCACTTTTTCAGTAACCGCCACTGCCGTTCGCATCCCGACGGCCGGAGGGCATTCAGAAGCTGTGAACATTGAATTCAGGCAGGATTTTGATCTGAAAGAAGTCCGTGAAATCCTCAGTTCGACACCGGGCGTGGTGTTGCAGGACGACCCCATGTCCAATCTGTATCCCATGCCTGTAAGCGCCCACGATAAAGATGAAGTCTTTGTAGGGCGTATTCGAAGGGACGAAAGCCAGGCCCATACCCTCAATCTTTGGATAGTAGCGGACAACCTGCGGAAAGGAGCGGCCACCAATGCCGTGCAAATCGCGGAATACCTATTGGAAAACGACCTGGTTTAGGTAAGCAGGGAGGGTCTCCTTAAAATTCCTTTAAATCCGCCCCGGAGCATTCATCGAGGCCGTTTTTTATGGTATTTTTACGCCATAACAAATCGATCAGATGAAGGCCTTAATTCTTTCTTGTACCCTAGTCGTATTACTCGCGGCTTGTCAGTCCCCAAAAAGCGAACCCATGCCCCTTACGTATCCGGAAACCGCCAAAGTAGATAGCGTAGACACCTATTTCGGAACCGAGGTTCCCGACCCCTACCGATGGCTGGAGGACGACAGAAGCCCGGAGACGGAGGACTGGGTAGGCCGGCAGAACGCGGTAACCTTCGGATACCTCGACAACATCCCATACCGGGAAACCCTCAAGCAGCGCCTGAAATCCCTGTGGGATTACGAAAAGCTGGGCACCCCTTTTAAAGAGGGAAGCCATACCTATTTCTATAAGAATGATGGGCTGCAGGACCAGTCCGTGGTCTATCGCAAAAAAGAGGGCGAGGACGCAGATGAGATCTTCCTGGACCCCAACAGTTTCTCGGAGGACGGCACTACTTCCCTGGCCGGATTGAGCTTTACCAAAGATGGTTCCCTGGCGGCCTATTCCATATCGGAAGGCGGTAGCGATTGGAGGAAAGTGATCGTAATGAATACGGAGAACCGGGAAATTGTCGAAGACACCCTTTCTGATATCAAATTCAGCGGAGTGGCATGGAGAGGTAACGAAGGTTTCTACTACTCCAGCTATGACAAACCGGATGGCAGTGAGCTCTCAGCCAAAACAGACCAGCACAAGGTATACTTTCACAAACTCGGAACGCCTCAGTCGGAAGACGAACTCATCTTCGGAGGCTCAGCAGATGAAAAACATCGGTACATCGGGGCCCGGGTCACCGAAGATCAGCGCTACCTGGTATTGTCCGCCTCCAATTCCACCTCCGGGAACAAATTATTCCTACGCGACCTCACAGATCCGCAAGCGGGTTTTGTGACCCTCCTGGATCATGAAGACACGGACACCTACATCATCGAAAATGTGGGCACCACCCTCTACATTGT
>JAAUYH010052522.1_pt1 | contig 14022 bp, 11 predicted proteins | sample 7278061 | NCBI WGS metagenome assembly JAAUYH01 (sample SAMN14350203, study PRJNA611818) | marine sediment metagenome | isolation source: surface marine sediment (0.6m) | place: French Polynesia: Moorea | collected 2018-08
ACCAAGGTCTGACGCCGCCCATCCGTCCAACCCAAAAGACAAGCTTTGCGCACACCGGATTCTTGCGTAAGCTGACCCCATTGCAGGAGGGCGAGATGGCGCAATTCACGACGAAATACCTGATCTTGGGCGGTGTCATGGCGGGGTTCGCCGCGCTCGCCAACCCGGCCCAGGCCGAGCTTCAGATCTGCAACGAGACCGAATACACCCAGTCAGTCTCGATCGGCTACAAGGGCGACGAGGATTGGACGTCCGAGGGCTGGTGGAACATTGAACCCGGCGACTGCGCCACCCCTGTCCAGGGCGATCTGAAGAACCGCTTCTACTATTACCGCGCCGAGATCGACGGCGGCGACTTTGCCGGACAGGGTTATTCCTTCTGCACGGATCCGAGCGAATACACCATCGTCGGCGACACCGATTGCGAGGCGCGTGGCTACGAGACCGAGGACTTCCGCGAGATCGACACGGGCGAGACCGCGACCGAGTTCGTCTTTACCCTTGTGTCCGGCCAGCCGGCCGAGACCGATACACAGACCGCAGGCGAACCCAGCGGCGACGGCGGGCTCGAAATCTGCAATCGGACCGAGGACGTGCAGTCGATCTCGATCGGCTACGAGGGCCCCGACGGCTGGACCTCCGAAGGCTGGTGGAATATCGACCCCGACGCCTGCGCGACCCCGGTTCAGGGCGACCTGCAGAACCGCTACTACTACTTCCGCGCCGAGGTGAATGGCGGCCCGTTCGAGGGCGAGGGCTATTATTTCTGCACCGACCCGGCCGAATACACCATCGTCGGCGACGAGGATTGCGAGGCGCGCGGCTACGCCTCCGAGAGCTTCTCGGAAATCGACACCGGCCCGACTGCCACGCAATACACCTATGAACTGGTCGCGGGCGGCTCGGCCGAGAACACCGTGACCACCGGCGACGGCGGGCTTGAGTTCTGCAATGAGACCGGGCACGTGCAATCCGTCTCCATCGGCTACGAGGGCGACGATGGCTGGATGTCCGAGGGCTGGTGGAACATCGAGCCCGGCAGCTGCGCCTGGCCGGTCGAGGGTGACCTGCAGAACCGCTATTACTACTATCGCGCCGAGGTGGATGGCGGCGATTTCGAGGGCGAGGGCTACACCTTCTGCACCTCGCCCGACGAATACACCATCATCGGTGACACCGACTGCGAGGCGCGCGGCTACGATACCGAGGATTTCGAGGAAATCGACACCGGGCCCACCGCGACGCAATTCACTGTCTCGATCACCGTGGGCGGCATCGTCGGCGATGGCGGCGCCGAGCAAGGCGGCGACAGCGGGCTGCAGTTCTGCAACGAGACAAGCATCTTGCAGACCGTCGCCATCGGGTATCAGGACGACGAGGACTGGGTGTCCGAGGGCTGGTGGAATATCGGTGCCGGCGACTGCGCCATCGTGAAGCCCGGCGCATTGCAGAACCGGTATTACTATTACCGGCCCGAGGTCGACGGCGTTCTCGTGGGAGAGGGCGACACCTATACCTTCTGCATCGACCCCGAGGAGTTCACCATCACCGGCGATACGGACTGCGAGTCCCGCGGCTATGTAACCGCGGATTTCCTCGAAGTCGACACCGGCGCCACGGCGCTGGAATACACCGTGCGTCTCACCTCGGTGCCAGACACAACGACCGAGGCCGACAGCGGCGGCAAGGGCGGGGCGCAAAGCGGCACGCTGACCGACACGCAGGGCGATACGGGCGACACAGCGTCTTCAACCGACACCGGCATGGATTCCGGCAGCGACCCGGTGAAGGACCCGGGCGCCGGCACCGACGTCAACACCACCGACACCCGCGGCGACCTGCCCGGCGATGTCGAGGAGCCCGGGACCGACCCTGAACCCGAGCCTGACGTCACACCCGAACCCGAGCCCGAGGACGAACCCTCGCGCGGTGGCACCAGGGGTGGCACGCGGGGCGGGTCTCGCGGCGGATGATCCAGTGGGCGCGCAGCCTCCTGTTGACCGCGACACTCGCGGCCGGGGCCAGCACGGCCCAGGCGGAGCTGGAGATCTGCAACGAAACCGAGGTCCTGCAGAGCGTCGCCATCGGCTACAAGGGCGAAAAGGACTGGACCTCCGAGGGGTGGTGGAACATCGATCCCGGGGCTTGCGTGACCGTCGTCGATGGCGACCTCAAACTGCGTTACTACTACTATTTTTCCGAGGCCGCCGACCGGGAGTTCCGCGGCCAGAGCTACTTTTTCTGCGTCGAGGACAGCGAATTCACCATCATCGGCGACACCGACTGCGAGGCGCGCGGCTATCAGGATGAGGATTTTCGCGAGATCGACACCGGCCAGACCGCCACTGAATACACCCTGACGCTGGTCGACGAGCCGCCTTCCGAAACGCCGCGCGCGCCCGAAGACGGTAGTTTCGGGTCCGCCGAGGGACCGGGCGGGATCAATGGCGGACCCGTTGTCGCCGATCACTCCGAGGATACCCGCGTGACCGGCGCCGAGGGCACGCAAAGCACCGGCGACGTGGTGCTCGACCGACCGGTCACCGTCTCGCCCGAGGATCTCTCCACCGGGATCGCACCCGGCCGCTATGGCGACGCCTTCGCGACCGAGGCGGTGTTCCAGGGCTGCGAACTCGCCGATGGCGCGGCGTTCTGCGGCTTTCACACCGACGAGGTCAAGCTGCGCGCCTTCTATTCCGGCCCGACGCCCGACCCGCTGCTTTACGCGCTCGAGGAACTGCCGGTGAACACGGCCGTGCAGATCGAGGGCGACCTGATGAATCGCCGCCCCTACACCGCCGAGGTCGTGGTGCGCGAGGTCGTGCCCGTGGCTGCCTCGGGGCGCGAGGCGGCGATGCGCGAGACGATGCAGGGCGACTGGGTGCTGGACCAGGACGATCGGGTCGAGATCACTGTCCGTGGCGCCGAGCTCTACGAGCGCTACAACGGCAACTTCCGCGGCGCGAAGTTCCTTCGGCTTGCCGACACTTGCGCGGGCGCCGCCTCGGGCCCGGTGATGATCCAGGTCTCGGTCCGCAAGCAGTCGCAAACCTGCTACGAGATCCTCGATCTCACCCAAACCCGAATGGACCTCCGCCGCGTCGGACGCGGGCAGAGGATGACATATCGGCGGGTTGATTAGCGGCGGCATATTCCTCGACACCTTCCAGACAGGGTTCAGGGGCCGGCGACGGCGGTTTGCCAGCATGGCGATCTGCCGGGAGTGCCTGTGGGCCGGGACATGCATTTCCGCACGGCGAGACCGGGGCACCAGAGCGGAAAGCTCGGATAATAGTGTCGTGCGCCTCCTCCAGTTTTCTTGATTGACGGATCAATCAAAAACCCGCTAGCGTCTGCGCGAAACTTCCTGGAAGGTCGGGGATGCCAAAGCTCGGGATGGAGCCTATCAGGCGCGCAGCGCTCGTGAAGGCCACGATCGACTGCATCGGGAAAGCGGGAACGCTGGACGTGACCGTAAGCCAGATCGCCAAGGCGGCGGGCATGTCGCCCGCGCTGGCGCATCACTATTTCGGCGCCAAGGACGAGATGTTCCTGGCGGCGATGCGTCATATCCTGAGCCTTTACGGCGCCGCCGTGCGTGCGGCGCTGGACGGGGCAGGGACCCCGCGCGCCCGGCTCGAGGCGCTCATCCGTGCGAGTTTCGAGGCCGGTCAGTTCCGCGGCGCCGTGGTCAGCGCCTGGCTGAATTTCTACGTCCAGGCCCGGACCGCGCCCGAGGCGCAGCGGCTCTTGCGGATCTACCAGAAACGGCTGCGCTCCAACCTCGTGCACGACCTGCGCCCCCTGGTGGGCGGGCGCGCCCGTGCCGTGGCCGACATGCTGGCGGCGCTGATCGACGGTCTTTACATCCGCGCGGCCCTTGACCGCGGGCATGCCGATCCCGAGGGCGCGGCGACGCGGGTGCTTGAACTGCTCGACCTTCTGATCGGAGAGGTCACGTGAAACGCCGCGACAGCCAAGGCCGGCCGGATGGACGGGTTGTTCATTCGCGAGGTGGCGGGAGGGCTTCGCGCCAGGCCGTCTGCGCCTCGTTTCGCGTCCGCATTGGTCGAACCCGCTCACACGAACCTCACGGTTGCAGACGGAAGTCCGCGGCTTCCATGGAGGGAATGAGCATGGTTGCGAGCGGTTCCGCCCCCGGTCCGGCGCGCTTGCGCGCTTGTCCCGGTGCCGGCGCGCGCGCGCCTGCGGCGCGCGATCGGGGTGGGATGAGCGGGTGTTATGGATTTCGCACCGGCGCGCTGGTTGTGATGGACGATTTTTCTGCGGCAAGGCGCTTGCAGGGCCGGCGTGCCCCACACGGCGCAAATTCGAGCTTTGTGCGGCACGGGACCGCGTCAAGGATCTGCGACTGCCTGCGGAGGCGGCCTGCGGCTGTCCTTGAGCCGGCCCCGCCCCGCGGGCGTAGGATTTCGGAGGGGAGACGGTGATGACGGGAATGCGGGCGCAGCCGGTGGCGAGCCATTTCATCGGCGGGGAGTATGTCGAAGATGCCGCGGGGGCGGTGATCGATTGCATCTATCCCGCGACGGGCGAGGTCGTGGCGCAGGTGCATGCGGCAACGCCCGCGATCGTCGAGCGCGCGCTTTCGGCGGCCGCGGCGGCACAGGCGGATTGGGCGGCGCTGACCGGGACCGAGCGGGGCCGGGTGCTGCGGCGGGCCGCCGAGATCATGCGGGAGCGGAACCGCGAGTTGAGCGAACTCGAGACGCTGGACACCGGCAAGCCGCTGCAGGAGACGATGGTTGCGGATGCGACCTCGGCGGCGGACGCGCTGGAGTGGTTCGGCGGGCTGGCGGGATCGTTGCGCGGCGAACATGTGCAGCTGGGCCGCGATTGGGCCTACACGATGCGGGTTCCGCTGGGGGTCTGCGTCGGGATCGGCGCCTGGAACTACCCCACGCAGATCGCGGCCTGGAAGGGCGCGCCGGCGCTCGCCTGCGGCAACACGATGGTGTTCAAACCCTCGGAGACGACGCCGCTTTGCGCCTTGAAGGTGGCCGAGATCCTGAACGAGGCGGGCGCGCCGCCGGGCATCTACAATGTAATCCAGGGCATGGGTGAGGTCGGCGCGGCGCTGGTGGGTGATGACCGGGTGGCGAAGGTGTCGCTGACGGGATCGGTGCCGACCGGACGCAAGGTCTATGCCGCGGCCGCCGCCGGAATGCGCCATGTGACGATGGAACTCGGCGGCAAGTCGCCCTTGATCGTCTTCGACGACGCCGATCTCGACGCCGCGGTGGGCGGCGCGATCCTGGGCAATTTCTATTCCTCGGGCCAGGTCTGTTCCAACGGAACGCGGGTCTTCGTGCAGGGCGGGATCAAGGCGCGGTTTCTCGACCGCCTGGTGGAGCGGCTCTCGGGCGTGGTGATGGGCGATCCGCTGGACGAGGCGGTGAATTTCGGCCCGATGGTGAGCGAGGCGCAGATGCGGATCGTCGAGGACTACATCGCCAAGGGGCGCGAAGAGGGCGCGCGGCTGGTGACCGGCGGCGGGCGGGTGAACCGGCCGGGGTTTTTCCTGCAGCCGACGGTGTTTGCCGAGGTCACCGACGGGATGACGATCGCGCGCGAGGAGATCTTCGGCCCGGTGATGTCGGTGCTGGACTTCGAGACCGAGGACGAGGTCGTGGCGCGGGCCAATGCGACGCAATTCGGGCTCTCGGCCGGAGTGTTAACGTCGGACCTCACGCGCGGGCACCGGGTGGCCGCGGCATTCCAGGCCGGGTCCTGCTGGATCAACACCTACAACCTGACGCCAGTGGAGGTGCCGTTCGGCGGCTCCAAGCAATCCGGGGTGGGGCGCGAGAACGGGCTTTCGGCGATCGAGCATTTCTCGGAATTGAAAACGGTCTATGTCGGGATGGGGGACGTGGATGCGCCTTACTAGAAGGGGTTCCGCCCTCGGCCCGGCGCGCTGTCGCGCGTGTCCCGGAGACGGCGGGCGCGCGCCTGCGGCGCGCGATTGGTGCGCATTGGTCGGTCGTGTGGGAGCTGCGGGACGACCGCGTGTTGCTGATGGATTTCCATTTGCTGAGAAGCGCTTGAGGGGCATCTCCGCCCCTCAAGGCGCAATCTCCAGCATTGGGCGAGTCGTCCCCGCCTCAAGGACGCCGATGGCGCCGCCTGCGGCGGTTGGCGCTTGGCCAATCCTTGACCCGGGGCCGACTCACCGGGGAGTGTCGGAATGCTGACGGTCTATGGGCGGGCCACCTCGTCGAATGTGCAGCTGGTGATGTGGGGCGCGGCCGAGCTGGGGCTGGAGATCGACCGGCGCGACTATGGCCATGTGTATGGCGGGACCGATACGCCAGAGTTTCGTGCCATGAACCCGCGTGGGCTTGTACCCGTGCTGCGGGATGGCGATCTGGTGATTTGGGAGAGTTGCGCCATCCTGCGCTATCTCGCGTCGCGCTATGGTGACGGCGGGGCGTTCTGGCCCGCCGATCCGGTGGCCCGGGCGCGCGTCGACATGTGGGCGGAGTTCGGCAAGAACGAGCTATCCCAGGCCTTCACGGTTCCGATCTTCTGGTCGCGCGTGCGCACCGCCGCCAAGGACCGCGACGAGGCCGCCCTGACCGCCGCGGTCGCCCGGTTTGAGGGGCTGCTCGACGTCGTCGACGGCCAGCTCGAAGACCGCGCCTACATCATCGGCGATACCCTCACCGCCGCCGACATCACGATCGGCCACCTGCTCTACCGCTGGTTCGACATCGACATTCCGCGCTCCGCGCGCCCCGCGGTCGAAGCCTATTACCTGCGTCTCACCGAGCGCCCCGCCTACCGCACCCACGTCATGGTCGACTATGCGCCACTCCGTGCCGAAGGCGCCTAGGATGGAGGCGGATTTCGTCATTGTCGGCGCCGGGTCCGCAGGCTGCGCGATGGCCTACCGGCTCAGCGAAGCCGGCGCCTCGGTCATCGTCATCGAACACGGCGGCAGCGATGCCGGCCCGTTCATCCAGATGCCCGCCGCGCTCAGCTACCCGATGAACATGCGCCGCTACGACTGGGGCTACCAGTCCGAGCCGGAACCACATCTCAACAACCGCCGCCTCGCCTGTCCGCGCGGCAAGGTCGTCGGCGGCTCGTCCTCGATCAACGGCATGGTCTATGTCCGTGGCCACGCGCGCGATTTTGACACCTGGGCCGACATGGGCGCCGACGGCTGGGGCTTTGCCGACGTGCTCCCGTATTTCCGGCGCATGGAGAGCTGGCATGACGGCGGCCATGGCGGCGACCCCGCCTGGCGCGGCACCGACGGGCCTCTGCATGTCTCGCGCGGGCCGCGCAACAACCCGCTTGTGCAGGCCTTCGTCGAGGCCGGGCGGCAGGCGGGTTACCCGGTCACTGGCGACTATAACGGCAAGCAACAAGAGGGCTTCGGCCCGTTCGAGGCGACGATCTGGAAGGGCCGGCGCTGGTCCTCGGCCAATGCCTACCTGCACCCGGCGCTGAAACGCTCCAACTGCACGCTGATCCGCGGTCTCGCGCGCCGCGTGGTGGTCGATGAGGGCCGCGCAACCGGGGTCGAGATTACCCGCCGCGGCGCTATCGAAACCATCCGCGCCCGGCGCGAAGTCATCCTCGCCGCCTCCTCGATCAACTCGCCGAAGCTGCTGATGCTCTCGGGCATCGGCCCCGCCGAGCATCTTGCCGAACACGGCATCACGCCCATCGTCGACCGCCCCGGCGTCGGCCGGAACCTGCAGGATCATCTGGAGCTCTACGTCCAAATGGCCTCGCGCGAGCCGGTGAGCCTCTACAAGCACTGGAATCCACTCTCGAAGGCGATCATCGGCGCGCAGTGGCTCTTTCTGAAACGCGGTCTCGGCGCCTCGAACCAGTTCGAAAGCTGCGGCTTCATCCGCTCTCGTGCCGGCATTGACTACCCCGACTTGCAGTTCCACTTCCTGCCCATCGCCGTACGCTACGATGGCAAGGTGGCCCCCGAGGGCCACGGGTTCCAGGCCCATGTCGGCCCGATGCGCGCCAAGAGCCGCGGCTCGGTGATGCTGCGCTCCGCCGATCCCGCCGAAGCCCCGGTGATCCGCTTCAACTACATGGACCACGAGGACGACTGGCGCGATTTCCGTGCCGGCATCCGCCTGACGCGTGAAATCTTCGCGCAACCCGCTTTCGAACCCTATGCCCGCCACGAAATCCAACCCGGCGACCACGCCCAAAGCGATGCGGAGCTCGACGAGGCCATCCGCGAACACGCCGAAAGCGCCTATCATCCCTGCGGCACCGCGCGCATGGGCCGGCGCGACGACAAGATGGCGGTGGTCGACCCGGAATGCCGGGTGATCGGCGTCGATGGCTTGCGCCTCGCCGACAGCTCGATCTTCCCGCAGATCACCAACGGCAACCTCAACGCGCCCTCCATCATGGTGGGTGAGAAGGCCGCCGACCATATCCTCGGCCGCGACCCGCTGCCAGCGGCGAACGACGAGCCCTGGATTCACCCGAACTGGCGCACCGCGCAGCGTTAACCCAACCCGCTGCTGACGCTTGAATTTCACCCGTCACCCTCCGATATCCGGGGGTATGTTAAGGATTTGTTTACTTATCTTAATGCTGGCTGCTCCTGCAGTGGCAGAAACCTATTCCGGCACAGTGCGCGTCGTAGATGCCGACACGCTCTGGGTCGGCGGCACCAAAATCCGGCTCCACGGGATCGACGCGCAGGAAAAGGAGCAGATATGTGAACTGGCCGACGGGCGCGCCTGGGGCTGCGGGGCGTGGGCCACCGACAAGGCCCGCGCGCTCTACCAGGGCGCCTTCGCGATCTGCGAGCGTGCCGGGCCCGACAGCTACGATCGCGTCGTCGCCCGCTGCCGGGTGGACGGGCAGGACATCGCCATGCGATTGGTGCGCGACGGGGTGGCCGAGGCTGCGCCTAAATTCTCTCCGGATTATGTCGACGCTGAAAAGGCCGCGTGGTTCGAGGGGCTTGGCATCTGGCGCGGCCGTGTACAGTCGCCCGCCGATTTCCGCGCCCGTCTCCGCACCGTGTCGGTCCGCCCCGCCGCATCCGATTGCGCGATCAAGGGCAATATTTCGGAAAACGGTCGTATCTACCACTTGCCCGGACAGTTCTTTTACGCTGCCACGAGAATCTCGGCCCTGCGCGGCGAACGCTGGTTCTGCACCGAAGCCGAGGCGCAGGCCGCGGGCTGGCGCCAGGCCAAACGCTGACCCGCCCGCAATTTGATCCGGGTCAAAGTTGCGTGTACTGCGCGCCTCTAGGCTCGATCCGAAACGCAAGGGGAGATGCGCGCATGTCACACACACCTCACGAACTGCACGAAGAATTTCCGGAACATGTCGAGCGCATGCACGACTTAAAGGAATCCGACGCGCATTTTGCCAGACTGTTCGACGAGTACCACGAGATCAACCGCGCCGTGCACCGCGCGGAGACCAATATCGAACCGGTCGAGGAACTGGCCGAGGTCGATATGCGCAAGAAGCGCATGCACCTGAAGGACGAGATCTGGCGGATGCTCTCGGCGCCGGCCGATTAAGGAAACGCCGCCCGCAAAGTTCGTTCCTCGCGGAAGCGCCGTATGCATCCTGCCTCATCCGATGCGATAGGGCAGGGTGCCCCTGTGATTGGGGTCGACCTCGAGATGCCGCTCCAGCGGCGGGACCGAGCGCTGGTGACAGTCGGCCCGGTCGCAGATTCGGCAGGATATCCCGATCGGTTCGAAGGCCGCGGCGTTCGAGACATCCAGGTCGTCGGCATAGACCAGCGCCTCGGCATGGCGGATCTCGCAGCCGAGCCCGATCGCGTAGCGCCGCACTGGCGCGCGAAAGCTCCCGCCGCGTTTCGACACGTCCCGAGCAAGGCAGAGATACCGCACCCCGTCGGGCGTCTCAGCCAGTTGCCGCAGAAAACGCCCCGGCGTCTCGAAGGCCTGATGCACATTCCACAAGGGACAGGCCCCGCCGAAGCGTGCGAATTGTAGCCGGGTCGCCGAGTGCCGTTTCGTGATCGTCCCGGCCTGGTCCACGCGCACGAAGAAGAACGGCACCCCCTTGGCGCCGGGCCGCTGCAACGTCGAGAGCCGATGCGCCACCTGCTCGATCGACGCGCCGAAGAGATCGGCAAGCCGTTCGAGGTCGTGCCGGGTCTCCTGAGCCGCCGCGAGAAACCGGCGATAGGGCAAGAGCGCCGCACCCGCGAAATAGTTCGCCAGACCGATCTTCGCGATAGCGCGGGCCTCCTCCGACTGGAACCGCGCGAGGTCCAGCGTCGCCTCAAGGAGTTCGTTTTGTGTAAGCAATGCCACTTGGTGCAAAAGTTGAAATCGCCGCGTGGCCGGAGAAATCTGCGACGAGAGCGTCAACTCACGACTTGAAGCATCATAGGAGCGAAGTGCTGCAAATTCTTCTAAATGAACAGTAGTTCCGTGTTCTTTAAGCAGAACCTTGGCAGCCGCCTCGACATCCACACCCGGACTCGCCGATTCTCCAAGCCGCTCCGCCGCCCGATCAATCGCATCGATATAATTATCGCAATAGTGAAAAAAGTCTCTGACCTCCTCCCAAGGCGAGGGCTGCACTGCGCTGTCTTCGCGACCCAACGCCTCGTCTAGAGAAGCGAGCCGTTCATGGGTCTGCCGGTAGGCGCGGTGCAACTCCAGAAACGCTCGTGTCAGCGCGGGGGCATTCGACGCCGCCAGCCGCAGGTCGGCCAGCGGCGGTGCCGTGTCTCCGAAAACCGGATCGGCCAAGGCCTCGCGCATGTCGACCACCATGCGCTCGGCATCGCCGGTCGCCAGCTCCGTCACATCCAAACCGAATTCCTGCGCCAAGCCCAGCACCACACCGGTCGAGACCGGCCGGTGGTTGTTTTCCATCTGGTTGAGATAGGGCAGGGAGACGCCGAGCTTTTCGGCAAAGGCTCTCTGGGTCAGCTCGAGCCGTGTGCGCAGCTCGCGCAGTTTCGCACCGGCGTAGAGTTTCTGCGTCGCCATGACCCGCGCCTCCGATCTTTGCAAAGCCTCTCTACACTTTGCAAACCCGGGCCGGCAAGCCTCACGCCGCCGCCAGCCGCCGGGCCCGCTGGATCACGTAGAGGATCGAGAAAAGCGCAAAGACCGAGGTGATCAGCATGATCCACAAGAGCGGGAAGGGCCCGGTTCCGGGCGTAAGCAACACCCCCGCCAGAGCCGACAGCGCCGCCCCGCCACCGATCATGATCGCCCCGCCGAGCCCGCTCGCCGACCCTGCCAGATGCGGCCGTACCGACAGCATCCCTGCATTGGCATTCGGGATCACCATCCCGTTCCCGAGCCCCACGAAGGTCATGAAGGCGAAAAAGATCTCCGCCGTCCCGAACCCGGCCAGAAACGTCATCAACGACAGCGCCATGCCCACCAGAACGATCAGCGTGCCCGCAAGGATCATCCGGTTCACCCCGTAGCGCACCGAGAACCGGCCCGAGGCCCAGTTGCCCAGAAAATACCCCACTGCGGGCGCGCCGAAATAGAGGCCCAGCACCGCCGGCTCCAACCCGAACACCTCGGACCCCACGAAGGGCGCCCCACCCAGATAGGCGAAAAACGCGCCCGACGCGAAGGCCGCCGCGAGGCAGTAACCCCAGAACCGCCGCGCCGTCAGCAACTCCGGGTATTGCCGGAATTGCTCGGCGAAGCTTGCGCTGCGCTGGGTCGCGGTCTCTCCCAGATCCGCCCAGACCAGCCAGATCGCCGCGACGCCCAACAGCGCCAGCATCCAGAAATTCGATTGCCAGCCAAAGGTTTCGTCCAGTACGCCGCCGATTGCCGGGCCGATCATCGGCACCACCGCCATGCCCATGGTCACGTAACCCATCATCGAGGCCGCCTGGTCCTGCGGCACCATATCCCGCACGATCGCGCGGCTCAGCACCATGCCGACGACGACGAAGGCCTGCAGCATGCGGAAGGCCAAAAACACCTCGACCGAGGTCGCGAATATGCAGCCCAGCGAGGCGAGAACGAACAAGACGAAGCCCCAGATCACCACCGGCCGCCGCCCATAGCGGTCCGAGATCGGCCCCACCACGATCTGCAGCACCGCGTTGACGCCAAGGTAGATCGCCACCGACAGCTGCATCAGCCGGTATTCGGTCTCGAAATATGTGGTCATGTTCGGCAGCGACGGCAGAAAGACATTCATCGACAGCGCCGAGACCCCGGCGATCAGGATCAGCGTGAAGATATGCGGGGCCGTGGAGCGGTCGAGAAAGCGGACCGGGACGTCGGTTGTCATATCAAGCACCTAGTCCCGGGGCGGGGCCTTGTCCATGTGCGTCAGCGCTTGAGTGGCCAGGTATCCCCCACCTTATAGCCGCGTGGCCAAGGGTCCGTGGGGTCGCAAACCAGCGCGTGCCGCCCGGTGATCCAGGCGCGGCCGCGAAGGATCGGCACGATTGCCGCGCGGTCGCCAACGGTCGTGGCGCGTTCGATCCGGCAGTCGAACCGGCCGCCGATGATCGATCGTCCGACATAACGGTCCCCTGCGCGGAGTTCGCCTTGCGCCGCCATCACCGCCATCCGCGCCGAGCAGCCGGTCCCGCAGGGCGAGCGGTCGATCTTTCCTGGGTCGATCACCACCGCGCTTTTTCCCTCGGGCACACCCGACCAATCCACCGGCAAAGTGAACTGGCAAAACGAGATATGCGACCAGGGCTGCGTCGGGTGCGAGAACCCGATCTGTTCATTCGCGGCCGCGGTGATCCGCGCGCCAAGGTCCGCGATCTCGCGCCCCTCTTCCGGCGTCAATGCCAGCCCGACCGCGCTTGCCTCCACCAGCACGAAACTGTCGCCACCGAAGGCCGTGTCCACCGTCAATGTGCCCACCCCCGGCACCTCCAGCGCCGCCCCCAGCCGGTCGACGAAGCTTGGCACATTCGTCAGCTCGACCGACTCGGCCTTGCCGTCCCGGCAGAACGCGCGCACCGGCACCAGCCCGGCTGGCGCTTCGAGGAAAAACCGCGTCTCGGGCTCTGTCATCGGCACCAGGCCTGTCTCCAGGCACACCGTCGCCACGCACGTCGCGTTAGAGCCCGACATCGGCGGTGTGTGCACCGGCTCCATGATCAAAAACCCCATCGCCGCATCGGGATGGTTCGGCGGCACGAGCAGGTTGACATGGGTAAAGACCCCGCCGCGCGGCTCGTGCAGCACAAGGTCGCGCAGCGCGCCATCCGAGGCCAACCAGTCCCGCTGGTCCCACAGCGTCTCCCCCGGCGGCGGCGCGACGCCGCCCGTGATCACATTGCCGACCTCGCCCTCGGCATGGGCCGACACCATCTCGATTTCCACCAATCCCTCCGTTTCGCAAATTCGCAATATGCATCACCTTTCTCGCAAAGGATTTGCAAATTTACCGAATTTTCCTTCCCCTCCCGGAACCCCAAGCGTAATTTGCGCCAAACCGGCCCGGCCATAACAAAAGAGACCACGCCCCATGAAAGACATCCTGCAGGAACTCGAGAACCGGCGCCAGACCGCGCGGCTGGGCGGCGGCGAAAAGCGGATCGCGGCGCAGCACGCCAAGGGCAAGCTCACCGCGCGCGAACGGATCGAACTCTTGCTCGACGAGGACAGCTTCGAAGAATTCGACATGTTCGTCGCCCACCGCTGCACCGATTTCGGCATGGAAGACCAGCGCCCCTCGGGCGACGGCGTCGTCACCGGCTGGGGCACCATCAACGGCCGCATGGTCTATGTCTTCTCGCAGGATTTCACCGTCTTCGGCGGCTCACTTTCCGAAACTCACGCCCAAAAAATCTGCAAAATCATGGACATGGCGATGCAGAACGGCGCCCCCGTGATCGGCATCAACGATAGCGGCGGCGCGCGGATCCAGGAAGGCGTCGCCTCGCTCGCCGGCTATGCCGAGGTCTTCCAGCGCAACATCATGGCCTCGGGCGTCGTGCCGCAAATCAGCGTCATCATGGGCCCGTGTGCGGGGGGTGCCGTGTATTCCCCCGCGATGACCGAC
>JAAUYH010081601.1_pt1 | contig 14022 bp, 9 predicted proteins | sample 7278061 | NCBI WGS metagenome assembly JAAUYH01 (sample SAMN14350203, study PRJNA611818) | marine sediment metagenome | isolation source: surface marine sediment (0.6m) | place: French Polynesia: Moorea | collected 2018-08
ACCATTTTGGCATCTTCTAATGCTAAACAAGTAGCTTCATTTTTATAGCTGATATTTAAGCGGTCGCAGAGACGAAATAGAGTTTCCACCTCAAGATCGTACTGTGTTGCTATGTCTAAAATAGATAAGTCAGCAAAGCCCATAGAGGTAATTCGGATCGAGGATAATAGATTAGGTTAAGCAATTTTCTCATGAAAACTACTCGTTATCCTAATTATCATCCCATTCAACAGACCCTTTTTTTGATCCTAGTTTAGGGAAATGTTGGAGTGAAGCAATTGAGGAGGTTTTATCAGCCAAAAGTTAACTGTTATTTATTGGTAGCATTATGGGACGACCTAAAGCTAGTTGAGCGTGTAAATCCACTACCCGACCAATAATAACGATTGCAGGTGCTTTAAATTCAGTTGCTTCAATCTGATTGATAATAGTATCTAGAGTACCGACTAGTTCTTCTTGGTCGCTTCTGGTTCCCCAACGAATCAAAGCAATGGGCGTATCAAGTTTTAATCCTGCTTCTAGGAGTTTACTAATGATGTTGGGTAAGTTGTACACTCCCATATAAATTACTATGGTTTCTGACCCTTTTGCGATCGCATCCCAATTGACATCAGGGCGATATTTTCCTACTGCTTCATGTCCTGTAACAAAAGTCACAGAAGAGCTATAACCCCGATGGGTCACGGGAATGCCAGCATAAGCAGGGGCAGCAATACCTGATGTAATACCAGGAACTACTTCGACAGGAACTCCTGCTGCGATCAGGTCAGACATTTCTTCTCCACCCCGACCAAAGACAAAGGGATCCCCTCCTTTGAGACGTACTACCACTGCATTATTTTCGGCTTTTTGGATTAATAGTTGGGTTGTTTCTTTTTGTAACTTAGAATGACGACCCCGACGCTTACCTGCGTTGATTGTTTCAGCTTGGGGAGAAATCATTTGTAAAATAGCTGGACTCACTAGGGCATCGTAAATCACCACATCTGCGTGTTCTAGTAAAGTTTTGCCTTTAACTGTCATTAGTCCAGGATCTCCTGGTCCTGCTCCTAATAGATATACTTTACCCGTTGAGGAGGAAGGATTTATTGTTTCTTTATTACTAACTGCTTGCTCCTTGTTTCTGCTTTGAGGCTGGGATTGAAGTTGTTGACTCATATTTTAGGCAGTATATTATCGAAAATAAGTTTGGCTAAGGTTTCTGTTGCTCCCAGGGGTTGACCCATAATGAAGTCGGTTTGGGGGAATTGTAGTTGTAATTGGGCTACTTTTTCGGCGATCGCATCAGTGATTCGTCCTGGAAATAAAAAGTAAGGCACAAGAGATATTTTTTGGGGATTATTGACCATTTGTTCTTGGACAACTGCTTCTAAATGGGGTTCGGTTGACCAATAGGCTACCTGAGCATTACAGTGGCTAGCTAAATGTTCAGTTTGGTGCTTCGCTGTAGCTAGGCGACTACCATGAGCTAATAAGATTCTTGCTGAGGTAGAAAATTGCTGAAATTGCTCTAAAATTAGGGTCTTTAGTCCTGAATAGCTCCCTAAAGGAGGGCTTAACAAAATAGTAATTGGTTGGTGGAGTTGAGTTTGAGCTAAAGCAATTTCTGCGGGAATATCTTGGGTAACATGAACTCCCAAGCTCAAAAATAAAGGTACAATAACTAGATTTTTTTTGCCATTATTCCAGGCTTTTTTGGCAAATTGAACAATATTTTGATGCAATGGTAACTCTGCCAATTCTAAGGCTGCTATTTCTACAAGAAATGACAAAGTTTGAGATTTACGATTGATGATACTCGAATAGTTCTGAGCTGTTTTTCCAACAGATGAGTAACTCTGGTCAGATTGATCGATCAAGATGTTCAGATATTGCTCAAAATAATCAGCTAAATTACGACAAGTTTTTTGGGGTCTAGGGTCACGGCTACCGTGATAGACCAGAAGAAAAGCGGAAGATGAAGGCAATGAGAACTCGGACAAAAAATAATTAACCAGTATTCAGAACTCAATTTTCTACTCAGATAGTAACTCTATCTTAGTTATCGTTTCTGTAGCAAATTATATTTTATGTTCACCTCACAACATTCTCAAAATGTTTTTCTAAGTTAGATATTGAATCCTAAAGTCTTACAAAATCAGCCAAACATCTACTAAAGGTCGAAAGTACTCCGCCGTTTTATGACTGAGCGAAGCGATACTTCGTCAAAGTATCTCCATAATCCACAATTAATTGTCAAAAAATGAAGCCAATTTTTCCTAATAGACAAGAAGCAGGACGAACCCTAGCTAGTAAGCTAACTGCTTATCTTAATAATTCTCAAGCCATAGTGTTGGCATTACCCCGTGGAGGGGTGCCAGTAGCCTATGAAATTGCCAGAATGCTAAATCTTCCTCTAGATGTATGTCTGGTAAAAAAATTAACTATTCCCCAAAATTCGGAGGTAGTAATAGGAGCGATCGCCGAAAATGCCTTAGTACATGATTATAGTGGTCGTATGATCCTTATTGATGAAGACATAACTCAAACCTATCAAATTGATCCAGAAACAATTAGAGCGATCGCTGCTAGAGCCAAAGCGGAGTTAAAATGGCGTGACTCTTGCTATAGACACTTTCGTCCTTGGTTAAAAATTCGTGGACGGGTTGTGATTTTAGTAGATGATGGGATTGCTACAGGCTCCACTATCCATGCTGCGGTTACCGCATTACGGCAACATCAACCCAAACAGATTATTATTGCTACTCCTGTTGCCTCCTTACCTGGTATAAAACGTCTCAAAACCTATGCAGATGAAGTGATTTATTTAGTTACTACCAAATCTCTCTATGCTGTTGATTTTTGGTACGAAGACTCTTCTCCAGTAACGGATCAAGAAGTTTGTGATCTCCTCTCTCAAGAAACCCAAAAATTAACTGTGTAATCAACACCATCTTTACACTTAATGATTATTGAGTTTGCTTCACAGTTAATGCCTGGCGATATTGTTGTAGCATTCTTTGTTTTCGTTCTAGATTACGTCTTTGACCAACTAGGGTTGCATTCAACATATTTTTGCGTTCTTGTTCTTGGGTCAACTGTTGTCCTAAAAAAGAACGGTCAATATCTCTAGAAAGATTAACCCTTTTCTGTAATTTTTTCACCATTTGACTTTGCATAAATAGTTCTTCTTCTTGCTCTTTGACTAGTTGAGTTAGTTCTTCTAAATCTTCCTGTAAATAGTTAACAATATTTTGCAGTTGATCTTTAGGAATAGAAATAATTTCTTCTGGTGTTAGCATCATTTTAGGTCTTTTTGATTTCTTAGAAATCTGAGAAACACTAAGCCACAATTCTTCTTTAGGTTGTTCAATAACTTCAGGCTTAGAAGTTTCTTCAAGCCTCTCTTCTAAAGCATGATAAAAATAATTTTTCGGTTCAACTTGAGGATCGATTTTATTAAACACAATTCCTAAAACATTTTGCCCTGATCGCAAAAGAATTTCTTTGGTAAAATTAACTTGAGAATGATTAAGACTATCGGGCTTGACCACTAACAATACCCCATCAGCAATCCGACCTAAGATTGGTGCATCCGCAGCTAAGTCTAAAGCTGGAGTATCAACGATAATAAAATCATAAATTTTGCGCCAATGCTCCATAATATCTTTCATTCGAGAAGAATCCAAGAGACTAGCAGGGGAGGAAGGGAGAGTACCTGATGAAACTAAATCTAGTTTGGGGAAAATTTTTTGAATCCCTTGATTAGTATCAATTTGTCCCTCAATTATGTTACTCAGACCAAAACAGGTTGCTCCAGAATCTTCGGGGGAAATAGAAGTTGTATGCCAAATTCGATGTTGTATCGGATAGTGTAAATTACCATCGATTAAGAGTACTTTGTGTCTAGCTTGAGCCATAGCACAAGCTAAATTCGCAGCTATGGTGGATTTTCCTTCTTGGGATACAGAACTAGTAACTACAATAACTTTAACTTCTTTATAACTAGCCAAGAATTTGATATTGGACTGTAGCATCCGATAAGATTCACTCTCAGAAGCACCAGGGTAATCTTTGACAATGACTTTTGGTAGTAGAGAGTCAACTTCTAACTGTTCTAGATCCATTGATGAAACTTGTTGAGAATAGAAAGAATCCTCAAAGATACGAGGAGATAATTGCAATCGTGATAAAGCTTCTGTCGGCATAGATTTGCTGTTATCAGGAATAATTCCTAGCCAAGTGTAGCCAAAAAGTTTTTTGGCTTTTTCGATAGTATTAACAGAAGTATCGGTAATTTCTGCTAGGACAATGATCACAGTTGCTGCTAACAATCCCACAGCAATAGAGCCTAAATAATCAATATAATCAGATGTAATAGGTTTGATTGGTAGTGGTGCGTAGGAAACAACTTGAACATTATTAAACAAGGGGTTTTCAGTGGCTTCAAAATTCCTAATCTGTTGCAGTAAAGCTTGATAATCAGCTTGAAACAATGCTAACTGCCTTTGTAGCTGTTTGAGTTTTTGTAGGGCTTGAGGTAGAAGATTGGCTTTTTCCCGTTGTGCCTTTTCTAATCCTAAAAGATAAGTAATTTCTTGTTGCAGACCTAAATGACTGGCTTCAAGTTTAATTAATTCTGTTGTCAATTCTTGCTGAATCTTGCCAAAATCTCTGGCTTGATTTAAATTTACCCCTTGAGCAGTAGCAAGATTCTGAATCTTTTGTTGGATTAATCGTTTTTGTTGAGCAATTTTCTCTTCCAGATTTATAACAATTGGATTATTTTCAGGAAAACGGGTTATTTCTTGATTTAATTGGAACTCCAATTGTTGGAGTTGTCTTACTGCTTGTTGAATATCAGGGGATTGAACAACTTTAGTAGCTGCGATCGCCTGCTGAGTATTCATACCTAATTTACTACGAATATAAGCAGATTTAGCATTAACACTAGCAATTTGCCCCTGTAACTTAGCAATTTTTTGTTGCACTAGTTGCATATTTGTAGCAATAATCATCCCTTCCTCTTGAGGAGCAAAGATTTGTGTTTCTTCTTGAATCTGACGAATGGCAGTTTCTGTCTCTTGTAATTTTTGCTCAAACTGGGGTAATTCTTGTTCAAGAAGTAACCTGGCTTTACTAAATTTTTCTTGATTAGTAGCCAGATAGTTTATAGCTAGTTGATTCACTGCTTCTTGGGCTTTTACTGGCTTAGTATCACGATATTTTACTTTTAGTATATTAGTATGTTTGACTTTTTCTAATGTGAGGTTGTCAACGAACTTTTCTCTGTCAAACAGAAAGTGTTCTGTTGTACTTTTATGATTTAAATCATTAATAGTTTTTTCAATTAGGGGGGAAGATTTGATTTCTTCAATTTCCGTATTTATGAAAATATCTTTGTCAAACAAGATACCTAACTTTTCAATTAATTGATTATTATTGTTTTCATTGATCAAATAGTCATTAAAACTATTGGCTGTAAATTTTAATTTAACTTCGGCTTCATAAACAGGCTCTGCTAGAGCAGTAATAATAATACCTAATAAACTGACAACTAGTAGTACTGTACCTCCTAAAATTTGATGTCTTTTTATAATTTGCCAATAATGGCGTTCTCGCACAGATGGCTGTAAAACTTTCATGAATAATTATCAATTCTATTAAAGGTATATTCAACCTATATTTTTCAATACTGCATCTTACTCAGTAAATAATATCTGACTTAACTTAGTAAGCAAAACAAATTTTCATTAAGATTTAGAATTTAAGTTGTGATTTCTTCCCAGATTTTTCATGCTTTTATAACCAATTACCTAATAAAACATAAGGAGCCCAGTAAAAAGGATGACTATGACGACTAGTATTCAACAAACTAAGCTGGGCTTTTCTGACCGCTTCAGCTTTAGGAAATTGCTTGGTTCCTAGTTGTTGATAAAAATTGCTCATCATTTCGGCTGTAGCCTGATCATTCACCGACCACAGAGTAGCTAGGGTGCTTCTAGCACCAGCTCTTACCGCCATACCAGCTAAACCTAAAGCTGCTTGACTATCGCCAGTAGCAGTTTCGCAAGCACTAAGCACTAAAAGCTCTATCGCTTCTCTTTGACTAGGAGTCCTACTCTGAAGAATTTGATCTAGTTGATTGATGCTAATTTTATCGTCCCATGCTAACAAAAAGGTACTATCTAAAGATGAGCTAAATTGACCATGGGTAGCAATATGAACTATGGGATAGTTAGATAGGGTAATCTCTTGCTCAAAAGCTTGGGTTGTGAAATCTTGATCTACCAAAACCAGGCTATCAGTTTGGGTCTGAATTTCTGTTAATTCTTGATTGACAAAATCGAGAGCGGAAAAGCCTTGTCTTTCCTGAGTTAAACCCACAGCTAAGGTTTTTAATTTCATATCCTTCACAGAAATAGGAGTCAACAGTTGCAACCCAGAAGTAATAGCTACGCTGAAATTTTCCACTAAATATTGTTGTCCATCATATAAAGCTGATAAAGGAATATTCCTCAGTAAGCCATCAGGAACAAAAACTATAGTATTTATATTATGAGCTTTTAAGGCTTCTATCTCGGGACGAATCAACCAATTATAAAGCTTTTTCGCTGGATTATAGAAAGCCCTACGACTGCGAATCACTAAGGTTTGACGCAATAGCTTAATTTCTCTTTCTAATTCTGCTTGGGTAACTGATACAGAATAGTTTTGTAGGGTTTGATTGGGAATACTTAAAATAATTTCCAGGCGATCACGTAATATGATAGGATATATGGCTGCTGCTTGATGATCTACTTGGTCTATTTTAACTGGTTTAGCATCTAAACAAGCTTCTCGAAAAAAGTTATGTAATTCAGCTAACTGGAGGGATTCAATGACATTTCTAGCTTTTTCTAGATTATCCTCACTAACTTCAGAATTAGAGCTGTTTGATTTTGAATCGGGCTTTAAAAGTAAATTAATTAGCTCTCGATAAACTGGCTCAACATTTTGATGGAAAGAATATTGAATATTAGAGTCAATAGCAACTAAATCTTTACTCAAATTTCCTAAAGTTTCTACAGCGTCAGAATAATTGTTAATGGCTGTTTTAATATTTCCCTGAGCGCCATTAATTCTACCCAGTTGCCATTGCCAAAGATAACCAATCTCCCCCAAATTAACATCACTCGCTAAACTCAAAGCCCGTTCAGTTAGTTCTTTGGCTTTGACCCATTCTTGTTTTTGTTCAGCGATCTTGCCTTTTAATCCTAATCCATAAGATTCCGCTTTAGAAAATTGAGTATAGTTAGCTTTAGCAATAATATCCTCGACAATATCCTCAATTTCTGACCAAGAAGGGATATTTTTCAGAGTTCGCCCTTCAGACTGGGCTTTTTGTCTCAACTCAATTAGGTTGTGAGCAAAATTAATTTGTTGATAAATATGTTTTTGATTATCAGGAAGCAGTTTCAAAGCTGATCTAATGGGGGAGATGAGTGTTTCTCCTTGCCACCAGTGATCAGTTTTAAGCAACAGATGTAGTTGAGCTAGATTAATTTGTAATGGCAAACTCGTAGCTAAACAATAATCAGAACTACGGCAAATAGATAAACTTTGTTGATAGTATTTTAATGCTGGTTGATATGTTTGATTAATCAATTGCTCTGAGGCTATTGATAGGGTATTCCCCAAAGTCAATAGAGTTTTGACTTGTTCTTGAGTTGCATTGAGTTTAGTAGCAATATTTAAACTTTCTTTTAAAATTGCTTCTGCTTCCGTTCTATTACCTATCAAACGCAGCATATCCCCATAACTTCTTAAACCCGCAGATTTCAAATTAGAGTCGGGTTGTGCAGATAGGATTGGCTTTATTTCCTCAAACAGTTTAACAGCGCGATGATATAGCCCTAGATTTTTAAAAGCACTAGCAAGATTAATTGAAGTGCGAATTATGCCCAATTGATTATCTAGAAGTTGATAAATTTCTTTAGCTTGTTGCCAGTTAGCAATGGCATCATCAATTTTTCCCTGTGCCAGTTGAATAATTCCTTGATGGTTTATTAGTTGGGCTAAGGTTGATTTGTGTTTTAGGCTCTGATGCTCCTCTGTTGCTAATAAATCATGGCTTAGAAGGATCAATTTATCCGCTGCTGTTTCATTTCCTATTTGATGATATGCCAAAGCGAGATTGCTTAAGACCCGAACCTGATTAAGTATTTCTTGTTGGTTACTGTAAGCAATAGCAGCTTGTTCCCAAAGGGTTATGGCTTGGGAAAAGTTTCCTGCAAGGTAATTTTGATGACCTTCTTGTTCTAGATTTAGGGCATTGGCATAAAGAGATTGGTGAGGAATGACTGAGGCAGGAGTTTTACCCCAATCTGGAACAATATCAGAGTGAGAATTAGTAGGAAAAGCATTAGAAGCATTAAGAGAAGTTAAGAGGAAGCTAAAGAATAGCCCCACCAAGGCTAAGGGGAAGAGTTTAAGTTTAAGACGACCATACATGAATAAATCATATATTATAAATTTGGTCACAAATTACTATTAACTAGCATAAGCTTCCATACCTTCGCAAGAACATACTAAATTGCGATCGCCATAAGCATTATTTATTCTACCCACTACTGCCCAGAATTTGTGTTCTTTTGTCCAGGGAGCAGGATAGGCTGCTTTCTCTCTAGAATAGGGGTGTTCCCATTCACCACAGATCAGGGATTCTGCGGTATGGGGAGCATTTTTCAGGGGGTTATCTTCAGGATCGATTTGGTTGTTAGCAATGGCTTCTGCTTCCCCATAGATGGCAATCATAGCATCACAAAAGCGGTCTAATTCCTCTTTTGATTCACTTTCTGTCGGCTCAATCATAACTGTACCAATTACGGGCCAAGATACAGTAGGAGCATGGAAACCATAATCAATGAGACGTTTTGCGACATCTTCTACTTCCACTCTGGCACGTTTTTTGAGAGGGCGTAAATCGATAATACATTCGTGAGCCACAAAACCCGATTTCCCTTTAAATAGGACTGGATAATATGGTTCGAGGCGTTTTGCCATGTAATTGGCATTGAGAATGGCAATTTTCGTAGCATTTCTTAAGCCTTCTGCCCCCATCATGGCAATATACATCCAAGAAATGGTTAAGATACTAGCACTGCCCCAAGGCGCAGCGGAAATTGCACCGATAGAATTTTCTTTACCAGAATCTAGAGGGGTAGCAGGAAGATAGGGAATAAGGTGGGAAGCTACTCCGATAGGACCCATCCCTGGACCCCCTCCACCATGAGGGATACAGAAAGTTTTATGTAAGTTTAAGTGGCACACATCCGCCCCAAAATCTCCAGGGCGACATAATCCTACTTGGGCATTCATATTTGCCCCATCTAAATAGACTTGTCCGCCATGTTCGTGGACAATAGCGCAAATTTCCTTAATTTCCGACTCAAATACGCCGTGAGTCGATGGATAAGTTACCATAATCGCTGCTAATTGGTCGCTATGCTTTTCTGCTAAAGATTGCAAGCTTTGCAAGTCAATATTGCCATCCCCATCACACTTAACAGCAACCACTTTCATGCCACACATTACCGCACTAGCAGGATTTGTCCCGTGGGCAGATTCAGGAATTAAACATATATTACGTTGCAACTCTCCACGACTACGGTGATATTGGCGAATTACTTGTAACCCTGCATATTCTCCTTGGGAACCTGCATTTGGTTGTAAGGAAACACCAGCAAAGCCAGTAATTTCTGCCAGCCACAGTTCTAAATCGCGGAATAAAGCTTGATATCCTTGAGTTTGCTCTAAGGGGGCAAAGGGATGAATATTCCCGAACTCTGACCAAGTTACAGGGATCATTTCCGCTGTAGCATTCAGCTTCATGGTACAAGAACCAAGGGGAATCATAGAAGTTGTAAGAGATAAATCCTTAGTTTCTAGCTGGTGGAGGTATCTCAGTAATTCAGTCTCAGAATGATATTTATTGAATACAGTCTCAGTTAAATATTTACTAGTGCGTTGTAATTCTGGGGGGATTTGTAGTTGATTTGGTTGTAATCTATCCCATTCTCCCTCTCCACCAGCAAAAATACGCCACAAATCAACTAAATCTTTTTCTGTTGTCGTTTCATCAAGAGATATTCCCACTGCATTATCGTCTATCAGACGTAGATTGATTTTTTCTGTAGCTGCTAATTGGACGATATCTTTAGCGTTATCTGCTTCTACTGTGATAGTGTCAAAGAAACTTTCCGTAGCAATTTTATAACCCAATTCCTTCAACCCAACTGCTAGAGTTGCAGTCAACTTATGCACTCTAGTAGCAATATTCTTAATTCCCTCTGCACCATGATATACACAGTACATAGAAGCAATTACTGCTAGTAAAACTTGGGCAGTACAAATATTACTTGTGGCTTTTTCTCGGCGAATATGCTGCTCTCTAGTTTGTAGTGCTAGTCTTAGGGCTGGTAGCCCGTGAATATCTTTAGAAACTCCAACGATACGCCCTGGTACTTGTCTTTTATACTTTTCTTTCGTGGCAAAATAGGCAGCATGGGGACCACCATAACCCAAGGGGACTCCAAAACGCTGAGTACTACCAACGGCAATATCAGCCCCCAATTCTCCTGGGGGACTCAGTAAGGCTAAACTGAGGATATCCGCTGCAATGGTTACTAAAGCTTTAGTTTCTTGTACCTTACTAATAAATCCCCGATAATCATGAATTGTGCCATCTGTTGCAGGATATTGGAGTAATGCGCCAAAAATAGGTTGAGAAAAATCAAAGGAGCGAAAATCATCAATAATGACTTCGATTCCTAAAGGATTAGCTCTAGTTTTAATAATTTCTATGGTTTGAGGATGACAACCTCGATCCACAAAAAAGGCTTGGGCTTTATTTTTACAAACACCATAACTCATTGCCATAGCTTCCGCTGCTGCTGTCCCCTCATCTAATAAGGAAGCGTTAGCAATTTCTAAACCTGTTAAATCTATGACCATTGTTTGAAAATTTAACAGTGCTTCCAGTCTTCCTTGGGCTATTTCTGCTTGATAAGGAGTATAAGCGGTGTACCAACCAGGATTTTCTAAAATGTTTCTGAGAATTACTGGAGGAGTAAGGCAATTGTAATAGCCTGTGCCAATAAAAGAACGATATACTTGATTCTGAGATGCGATCGCTTTTAATTTGGCTAAGGCTTCTGATTCACTTAGTGCTGTAGGTAATTTTAAAGGACGGTTTAAACGAATAGAATTGGGAACAGTTTGATCTATTAAATCATCTAAACTTGCAACTCGCAATAATTCCAGCATTTGGTCGATTTCAGCTTGATTAACCCCAATATGTCTGAGAGCAAAATCCGCATCACTAAAAGTGGAAGAAGTTTCTTTGTTGCCACTGTTTAACTGTGTGTGATTAATATTATTGATGTCTAAATTGACCATAGAATTAAAGAGATGCAGCTTGTTAAATGTATTTTTTGCTTAATGCCCAGGAAAATATGTAGTAGTTGATACTTACCTTAAGATGTTTATTTTTAAATAAATATAAACCATGTTAGAGCTGTTATGGGGAAAAATGATGACATTATAAGCGATCGCGTTACATAATCGCTCTTTCTCTTGCATGAGACTATAGATATTTAAGAGGGAGGAACAAGGAACAAGGAACGTCCTAAAGGATACACCTTCGGATAAGGAACGAGTATTACTCTAGTTCTAAAATAAGAATTCAGACAAATTAAGGGTATTATTGGGTTTAACTATCATTAAAGCAAAATGAATCCTGAAGCTGAAAATCCTCTACAAAGTAAATTAAAAGCAGAATTAGATAACTCTGAATGGTTACAAAAATTCAAGCAGTTAGGGGATACTTTGAGATACGTGAAAGCAGAAATTCCCTTAACCCAACTCTGCAATCTTAAATGGAACACAAAAGATGAAAGTTTGATCGTTAATTGTCCTAATGAAGAAGTCTGGCAAGAGTTATCTCAGCAATCAGAAAAAATCGCTAAAGTGAATCAGAAAGTAAAGCGTTTGATTCTTAAATACGGTAACTATCCAGAACTTGTTTTTGATCAAAAAAATTGATCGCTAATAATTACTAATAAAAACAATCGCGATCAATATGATGATTGATGGGGAGACTAGGGAAATCAATGTGCAGCATATCTAAAGTAATTTGATATAAATCCCGCAAATCTGAGGGACTTTTTCCAATTTATTTCGGGTATTAAAAGTTGCTATATAAACAAAGTCTCCCACACAGACTAAAAAAAATTCAAACTTGACTATTAACTTGCAACAAGATTGGTTTCTTTTCTAATAGATTGTGTAATAGCTTCTACTAATAATAATCTTTCATTAATAGATAACTTAGTAACTGTTGAAATCAAAAAATCTAGATTTAATTGAGATTCGATTTTAGATGTAATGTTTAAACCAATATTATTATTTATAGTTAGATCATTTTCTATTTCTAACTTCAGAGATTCTAAAAACATACAATCATTTTCTAAATCAGAGGCTTCATCTTGATATTGTTCTAAATCTTCAATTGCTTCTAATCTTTCATTGTATTTATTTAATAAGTTATCTATTGCTTCTAGAATAAACTTAATATCTTTAAATGATAAATTCATGATTTTTCAACTCACTTTATAGAAATGTTGACCAGTTATTTGTAAAGCTATTTTATATTTTTCTAGTGGCATTGTTTCACTAGACTTCCATAACCAATGATTACCGCGATCATTTATTAATTCTAATTCTTGAGGAATTTCTATACCAGCATTTATTTTCCACCAGTTTTTTCCCTTTCCCTGAATAGAAAAGGTTGAAATACCTCCTGGTTCTTGTTTATCTGCTATTGTTTGCTTAACCCAGATTATGCCCTCACGTTGATAGGTTGCAATATCTTTATCTAAACGAACATTGTCCATACGAGGAGAATTGGCATTACCTCTCCGATATAAACCAATTGGTGTTTTTGCCATGTAGTGAAGATTAAGAATCTTGATTGCATTATGATTATCCTAATATTTTTTTACTTATTGAAGATCTTGCTCTAACCAATGGCAAACAGTTCAAAAAGCAAATTTTCTACAATAGGGATATCTTTGCGAGAAACTATCCCGAATGACTAGCCAAAAATCCCCAGTAAGTAAAATCGTCACCCAAGCAGTACACAATATGCGAGGCGCGGTAAACTTTAAAGCTCTAAAACTTAAGCAAGGAAAGCAAATACCTGAAATTAGGGTGCAAAATGGTAGCGGTAAAGAAGAAGTTTATCCTCTAGCTGGCGATCGCTATTCTATTGGGAGAAGTTCCCGTTGTGATATCCAGATACCAAATGCCATAGTCAGCCAAGAACACTGTACTCTAAGAAGAAACAAGAAACAGCCCCGCGCTTTTATTGTTCAAGATGAAAACTCTACTAATGGGATATATCGGGGCAAAAAACGCTTCAAGTCTTTGTCTTTGTATCATGGTGAAAGTTTTACCCTTTCTCCCCCAGAATTGGAAGATGTAGTTACGATCAAATATTACAATCCACCTCCATATTGGATGCAAATAATCCGCTATGGGTTATATGGAACAGGAGGATTATTGGGGATTTTAGTAATGTGGCTCGGTTTAGAATGGTCAAAGGTATCAGTTTATCCTTTACCAAGGGAGTCAAGCCGACCCGTAGTAGTATATGCCAAGGATCGCAAAACTCCCATTAATCCCGTTGCCAAAAATACTCACAGAGAATTAAAAAACCTCAAAGATTTTTCTCCCTATCTTCCCAAAGCTCTAGTAGCTTCGGAAGACACTCGCTATTATTGGCATTTAGGTGTAGATCCCTATGGTATTGCCAGAGCCATAGTAATTAATTTTAGAGCTTCGGGATTGGAACAGGGTGCAAGTACTCTTACTCAACAACTGGCTCGGAGTCTATTTCCAGAAGTAGGAAGACAAAACACCGCAGGTAGAAAGTTAAGAGAAATGTTAGTCGCTCTCAAACTGGAAGCCTTTTATAGCAAAGATGAAATTTTAAAAGCCTAT
>JAAUYH010220144.1_pt1 | contig 14021 bp, 8 predicted proteins | sample 7278061 | NCBI WGS metagenome assembly JAAUYH01 (sample SAMN14350203, study PRJNA611818) | marine sediment metagenome | isolation source: surface marine sediment (0.6m) | place: French Polynesia: Moorea | collected 2018-08
CCCCCTCTCCCCCCTCTTCCCCCTCTCTGCCTTTACCCGGCAATCTTGGTTTGGTCGAGTACTAGGTTGGGTGGAGGGACAACACCCAACGCAATCGGTTGCCCAGGACGGGCAGGGATGCCCATCCCACAAGAGTATATTTGATCAGGGTGAAAATGCCTATAATTGTGCTTTATTTACCCTTTGTAGGAGTTTAGCGATCGCCTCTGGACCTAGCATCCAGTAGGGCACTTCCCCGTTCTACAATAGGTTGGATTGATGGGTTTGTTTGCAGTTTCCTAGTTTGCTCAAGAATTTGCTCGATATCTTCTTCGGATAAACGCTGTACGTAATTGAGCTTGACTTCTTCCAAAAAATCCACGAGTAAACTCTGAACTTCTGCCATTACATGTTTTTTCTGCATTTCTGCACCGAAGGCTTCAGTGAACTGTTGTATTAGTTGACTGGAAAGTTTTGCACCAACAGGATCTTCTATAGATGAAACTAGGATTTTGTAAAGATTGCTGATAATTTGGGTTGATAATTGTTCTCCCAATTGAGCTTGCATTTGCCCCACTCCGGGCAAGTTATTAAAATTGCGATAAATGGGGGTTTGATTGAGGGCACTGTTTATAGTATGTTGCAAAATTGCAATTATCTCTGGTTGAACTTTGGGCAGTACTTGATAAATTGTAGTTTGCACCAAAATTCCGGCAATTGCTTCTACTTCGTTGACATTATTAATATCTATATAAGGACGTAGATTTTCAGATTGTAATAGCCATTTTGTTAATTCTCCGCGATGAATTGAAATTTGAATCTGGTTTATAACTCTTACTACCACCATTTCTGTGATTTCTTCGGCAAAATTAGCTATAATCACCTGCTGTCCTTGCCGTCGCAATTGACGGAAATTCCATAAATCTGCTTTTTCTAGGCGAAATGCCACTGGTATAATTCGGGTCCATCGCCAAAATGGTATTATCAGCCACAAGTCATACCAATGCCAGACAATGACGTTAAACAAGCTAAAACTGGGATGGCGACGTTTAAGATAGAAACTGCGGACTAATAATTCAACTCCAAATAAAATTATAAAGGGTAAGTCAATATTCTTCCAGAACTTATCTACAAATTCGCCACTTTCACCAATTTGACGGTAGTAGTTACTAGCAATTAAAGGTCGAATTTTACTGTTAAAAAATTTTCTTTCTTCATTCCAGCCTTTTTCTAATAGATACTCCTGACTCCAAAAAATCGCAAATGCTTCTTTGGCAGATTCTTTATCGAGTTGATCCCGCATATCATTTTTGATTTTTTCCAAGGTGCCACTTTTACCAACTCCTGCAAATGGATTGTTCTCAATCATTTCCTTGCTGAGAAGTCGCAGTTCTTCTAGTTTGGCTGTGGCTGCTTTTGATTTTAAACCTGTAATGCTCACTTGTTGTTGCAGTTCGTCTAAGGTTTTGAGGTATTTTTGGGTTTCTCGGTGGGGTTGAATACCTTTAATTGGGTCGTATAAGTTAGTAATTTGGGGAATTTGTTTGAGGTAAAAATCCCGCCATTCAATATAACTGATATCAAATAAAACTAAGGTTAAGTTAATGATGGCAATAATTGCCATCAGTCGCTCAAACCACAACTTGATAATGCTTGTAGATTTTCCCTTCATAATTTTTTCTTAACTAATAATTTATATGTTTATAGAAGTTTTCGGTTGAGTAACGTACACAATAAAACCTCACCCCCTTCCCCTCTCCTTGCTATAGACACGGAGTGGCTTCCCGTAGGGTAGGAGAGGGGTGGCTTTAGCCGGGGTGAGGTTAAGTCTGTATTGCACCCAACTTAAAACCGCTATATATAGTCTAGCGAGGGTCAAGGTTGCATATTTTGGGGATAATTGAATAGGTAAAATTTTCGTTGAACCTCAATTTTTGACAACCCAATTATGCCATTAAATTTTAAATTTATATCTTGAGAAAAATGAAAAAAATAAAATTTAACAAATTGAAATTATTTTGAAATTTAAATCTATCAAGCTAAATTAATCAAAAATCATCAATAATCAGAAAATAAGACCTTGAAAGTTTTAAGCTTGGTGCCAAATTTTTATGGTATCGTCATCACTACCACTGGCTAAAATTTTGCCATCTGGACTAAATGCTATGGTTCTCACATAGTTAGAATGACCCCTAAGGGTAGCTATTTCCCTACCTGTACTTATGTGCCAAACTTTAATGGTTTTGTCCCAACTAGCACTAGCTAGAAACTCGCCATCAGGACTAAATACTACAGATGAAATTGGTTCAGTATGACCTGTGAAGGTACAAATTTCTGTTCTTGTACTTACCTGCCATAATTTGATTGTGCGATCGCTGCTACCACTGGCAATAATTTGCCCATTGGGACTAAAAGCAACGGTATTCACAAAGAAAGAATGTCCCATGAGGGTACAAATCTCTCCCGCAGTTTTTATCTGCCATAGTTTAATGGTGTAGTCAGCACTACCAGTAGCTATAATTTCCCCAATGGGACTAAATTTAACTGACAAAATCGAGTCGGAATGACCGTAAAAATTGCTAATTTCTCTACCAGAACTTACAAGCCACAATTTAAGGGTACAATCAGCGCTACCGCTGGCTAAAATCTGTCCATTTAAATTAAAAGCAATAGAATTAACGCTATTAGTATGACCTTTGAAAGTGCGGATTTCTTTGCCAGAACTCACCTGCCATAATTTAATTGTCTCATCCCAACTAGCACTAGCTATAATTTCCCCATTGGGACTAAAAGCTAGGTCATAAACCATACTAGAATGACCAGCAAACCAACCACCCAGTTTCCGTAGTAGTTTTCCTGTGTTTACATTCCACAGTTTGATGGTGTTGTCGCTGCTACCACTAGCGAGAATATTCCCTTTTGGACTAATGGTGACGGTATGCACCATGCTAGTATGACCTTTGAGGGTGTGCAGACATTGCCAGGTGTTGACAGCAGATACAACAACAGGTTTTCCTGAGTGGGGAGTAGGTGTAATAACTTGTGTGGGAAGTATTGTTGCTAACTCTTCTTCTACATTGGATTCCAGCATTGTCAACCATTCTTGGACTGACTGGGGACGATTTTCCGGTTCCAATTCCATTCCCCGCATAATTGCTTGATTTACTCTGTCGCTAATTTGGGGATTGAAATGTTTTGCTGGTTTCAAGACAATATTGCGACGTCTGTCTTCGGCTGTGGTGGGTACAATTCCAGTCAATAAAGTATATAATGTAGCGGCTAAACCATAGACATCTATGTATTCTCCCCGTGCTGCTTCTGCCTGATATTGTTCGGGGGGAGCAAAACCAGGAGTACGATACACTGTATGTCTTTGGACGAGATTGGGAATAAATTCTCTGGCAATTCCAAAGTCAATTAATACAGCTTCCGGTTTTCCTGCGCGAAGCATAATATTACGTGGCTTGACATCGCGATGCAATAAGCCTTTACAGTGAATTACTGTTAATGCTTCTCCAACTTGCTTGATGTACAGCAGTGCTTCTGCTTCTGATAATTCCCCCATTTCCTTGACGTGTTTGCCTAAATTTTCACCTTCGATGTACTCCATGACGATGCATGGCATATTTTCTTCGGTGAATATGTTTTCTACTTGTACTATATGGGGATGACGACACACAGCTAACCTGACTGCTTCATCGCGGAAATCTTGCTTTAACTTTTCTCGGTGGGTTCTCCACATTGGGTGAGTTAGGATTTCTTCTTTGAGGGTTTTAATTACCCGTTGTTCACCTTTTTGGTTTTTAGCCAGATAGGTAATCCCAATTCCTCCTTCACCTAGTTTTCTTTCGATAGTGTATCGTCCCCCAAACAACCGTTGTCCTGGATTCCAGACCATTATTAATCCTACCAAGTGATGATATTTATAGGACTTACATAAGCCTCACAAAATAATGCTAACGCTCACACATATGAAATTGGATATCAAAGTTTATAAGCTTTGATTTATAGGCATTAGAGCTAAATTAATCATATGTGACATTTTTCCTGTGTCAGTTGCCTAAGTCCTGATTTATTTTGACACGGCAATAGGCAACTGGAGACTAGTGACGCTAGGGTAATTAAGAATTAAAAATTAAGAATTAAGAATTAAAAATGCTTAGATATGAGACTTTTTCTGGTTACTAGGCTGATATACCAAAATAGGTAACGCATTGCCTATTTCCCCAAAGTTATAGCAACTGCTGGGATTTTTTTGAGAATGACTGATGTTCTTTGCCTGAATTTTGCCTTTACACATATTTTACACCTTATCAACAAGGGTAAAGTCATATCTTGCACCATTGATTCCCAATAAAATCAAATTGTCTGAAAATGAATTGTAAAACCTCACAAATCTATTAGTAATCTGGTGGAAATTAAATATGCGTCAGCTACAACCCTTGTTCCAGACGTAAAATTTTACGTCTGGAACATTTTTTTCACCAGATGTCTATTGTTTTAATGGAAAAACATACTACAAGTCAATTGCATATTATTCATTAATAGGACTTACGCAAGCGTTAGCTGTAAAAGTTCCTTGATGGGGGTAGGCAACAGGCAACAGGCAACAGTTTCAGCCTTATTGTTGACAATTTTTTGAACTCCAATCTTCTTGTCAATGCAAGATTTTTAAGTCTTATACCCCTATTGGATTGCACTTTTTGCGACAAAAATAGCCTGAGGGGCTTACAAAATAAGAGTTTTAAAGTTATTCAGCAAACCCTACTTAAATTTGATGTAAAAGTTTATAAGCTTTGATTGATAGACATTAGATCCAAATCAATTCTATGTGACAGTTTGAGGGTAAATATAGGAATCCGGTTTGATTTCTGAATTGACTTATAGAGGGAGGGAACAGGAAACTCTTAACAGGGAATAGAAAGTGTACTGAGTTCTGTTCAAAAATCAAATAGTAATCCTATATGTCAATTGCGTAAGTCCTGATTAATTTTTAGACATTGCTGAATTCAAAGATGAATATAAGTGGAATGGGCATCTTTGAATATAAGTGGAATCGGTATCCTTGAATATGAGTGGGATGAGGATCTTTGAATATGAGTGGGATGGATATCCTTAGACCTCTGGTGAAAAAGAATGTTCCAGACGCGTTAGCAAAGCTCCTCTGAAAGAGGCAATTTCGCGTCTGGAACAAGGGTTTCGGGTAACGCATAATTAATTTCCAAAGATGTCTGTTGAATATAAGTGGAATCGGTATCCTTGAATATAAGTGGAATCGGTATCCTTGAATATAAATGGAATGGATATCCTTGAATATAAGTGGGATGGATATCCTTGAATATGAGTGGGATGGGCATCCTTGCCCGTCCATTGTATTTTGGGACGGGCAAGATGCCTATCCCACAAAACTATCAAAATCATCCCGCATTTATCCAATGCCATTTTTAATAGATTTTTAATAAAAAATTTTCATAAATTAAATTAAAATACTATAAAAATCTGATTTAATTTCTGTTTTCGTAGCCTGCGTTATCAGGATGCGCAAGTTGAAAAAAACATATTTTAAATGATTTTTAATTTTAATATTTGTATTTTTGCTGGGAATATAATTATGTTCAAAAAATTGAAGTTAAGACAAAAATTTACAATTTTCTTAGTCCTGATTGTGATATTAGGCTTAATTGTGAGTGGATTTGCGCTGTCTACAGTTTTGAGACAAAATGCCAAACATGAAATTGCTGCAAAAGCTCTCACCCTTATAGATACTATAACTGCTACCCGTGAGTATAGTAATTCTCGTATAACTCCTGAACTTTCGGAACAATTGGAAACTAAATTTTTGCCACAAAGTATTTCTGCATTTGCAGCACGGGAAGTGTTTGAAATTTTCCGCAAAGAGCCAAATTACAAAGACTTTTTATATAAAGAAGCAACCCTAAATCCTACTAATCCCCGGGATAAAGCTGACATTTTTGAAACAGCAATTGTAGAGCAATTTAGACAAGAAAATAATTTCAAAGAGTTGAGCGGATTTCGTTCAGGTCCTCGTGGAGATTTCTTCTACATTGCTCGTCCATTAATAGTTTCTCAATCAGGCTGTTTAAAATGTCATGGAAAAGTTGAAGATGCACCCAAAACTATGATTGATATTTATGGTACAACTGGTGGATTTGGGTGGAAATTAAATGAAATTGTTGGCGCTCAGATTCTATCTATACCAGCTAGTAGAATTATCCAAAAAGCCCAGAAATCTTCTGCTCTAATTCTCTTAATTGTCTTCGTTGTTTTTATAAGCCTTTTGCTGGTTGTCAATTTATTCTTAAATCACCAAGTTATTCATCCTCTTAAACGTTTAACTCGTGTAGCTCAAGAAATAAGTACGGGACACATGGACGTTGATTTTGAAGCACAATCTAATGATGAAATTGGCAGTCTTGCCAAAGCCTTAAAGCGGATGAAGTATAGTTTGGAAATGGCGATGAAAAGACTTCAAGGTAGTAGTGGCAGTCAAGGAAGTTAATTCATCATAATTTCATTAATTAATGTCAAGAAATTAACCAATAAAAATTTTTATTGGTTATTATATAATCTATCAACTAAATATATGATTCCAGTTATATAAACGCTCCTTTGAGAACAAAGTAGCCCTGACTGCCAAGCAAAGCTAATGAAAATATTCCTATTGAAAATTTCAAATATACTTGCCAGTTGAAAACTGGATTTACGTCCTTTTTAATGATTACAGATTATGTTGAAAAAATTAGATCTTAAACAAAAAGTTACAGCTCTGCTAGTTATAATTCTCATAGCAGGCTTGATATTGAGTGGATTTTCTTTGTCTACAGTATTGAGGGGAAATGCTAGAAATGAAATTACTTCCACAGCTTTACTGTTGATGGAAACGATGACTTCTGTACGAACTTACACGAATACACAAGTCAAACCAGAACTTATAGACAAATTAGAAACAGAGTTTTTGCCCGAAGTTATACCTGCTTACTCAGCACGAGAAGTATTTGAAATTCTGCGGATACAACCAAAATATAAGGAGTTCTTTTATAAAGAAGCAACTCTTAATCCTACGAATTTGCGGGATAAGGCAAATGCTTTTGAAACCAAAATTGTTGAGCGGTTCCGCAAAGATAATAACCTCAAAGAATTAAGAGGATTTCACTCAACTTCTGGTGGGGATATTTTCTACATTGCCCGTCCCCTACCAGTTTCTGAACCGAGTTGCCTAGAATGTCACAGTACCCCGGATGCAGCACCTAAAAGTCAGATTGAACGCTATGGTACAGCTGGTGGATTTGGGTGGAAATTAAATGAAATTATTGGTGCTCAAATTATATCTGTACCCTCTAGCACTGTTATCCAAAAAGCAAATCAATATTCTTTTCTAATTATCGGCATCGTATCCTTTGTTTTTGTTGCTGTAATCTTGTTAATTAACGTATTTTTGCATCGACAAGTAGTTCGTCCCCTCAAACGCATAACCCGTATTGCAGAGGAAGTCAGCACGGGACATATGGATGTTAATTTTCCCGACTATGAACACAAATCTAATGACGAAATTGGTCATTTGGCTCAAGCTTTCAAACGGATGAAATTAAGTTTAGAAATGGCAATGAAAAGACTTAAGCGTTCTTCTGGTAGAAGCACTGGTAGAAGCACTGGTGGAAGCACTGGTGGAAGTACCAACAGTTAAAGCAAAAATCCTTATGACAACAATTTACGTGTAAAGTCAATTGCTGCTTGAACATCAGGTATCTCCCTCGCCAAAATTTCTACAAATTGGTAAGGTGATACCTGGGGATTTTCAGCTAATGTATCTTCTACAATGAAATTTGCCATCGGTCCAATGTAATAAGCTAGCTGTTCCTCACAACGCTGAATAAAAGCATCATTAATTGAAGTTACCTGTTGATTGAGATTAGTCTCCTCTGTTGAAGAATTACTAAAGATGGTTTCTCTTAACTGATTATTGGATGGTGCGACTGTGGCTTGTTGCTGTGATTGGGGAGTAAATACAGTGGGTGGTACTTCAGCGGATTGGGGAGCAAATGTGCTGGTTGGTATTTCAGCTATAGTTGAAGGTGGATACTGTTGTACTGGTTGTTGTGTTTGGTAGATTGTTGGTTGCACACTACCAAAAAACTCAAGAACTGTAATTACTTCTCTAGCTGTTTGGTATCGCTTACAAGGTGTATCAGCCAGCATTTTATCGAGTATTTGACCAAAAGTATCGCTGACATCGGTGTAGAAACGCCATTTCCACTCCAAGGTATATTGATCCATCAAGAAAGATGGATCTCGACCTGTTAATAACACAACAGCTGTCACACCCAAAGAATAGAGATCGCTGCTGGGAGAACATAACCCCAAGCTAATCTGTTCCCGGGGAGCATATCCTACTTTCCCCACAAGGGACATTTTACCGACAAAAGTCGGCTGGGTAGAATTATTGGCTTCTTGTAATTCTGCTATTTGTTTTCCCACTCCAAAATCAATCAGTACCGGTAACATCTGACCTTCTGGCAACATGATATTATCTGGAGAAATATCTCGATGGATAATGTGATGCTGGTGTACGTATTCCAAAATAGCTAACAGGTTTTTTAGCCAATCAATTACTTCCTCTTCAGAAAAAGTTTGTCCCTGGGTTTGACGTTCTCGCAATATCTGGGAATATGTTTTACCATCAACAAACTGTTGTACTAGAAAAAGACGACCTTCTCCTTCAAAGCAAGCTAAAAAGCTGGGAATTTGTGGATGTTGTAATTGGTGAAGGATTTTGGCTTCTCTTTTGAACAAACTACGACATCTATCTAGTTCATTCTTACCACTTCCGATTGGTGCAAATTCCTTGAGAACACAAGGTTCATTGAAGCGACGAGTATCAAATGCTAAATAAGTTCGCCCCAATCCTCCTTGTCCCAGAAGTTTTTGGATAATATAGCGGTTATCGATTATTGTTCCGGAGGGTATTTCTGGTTTGAGTAATGTGGATTGAGACATGGATTTCACACTCCTAGCTAGATGTTTCTCTCATTAGGTTGAGTGGTAAGTAACTGAAAATTTCCATCCCTGACATTCACCAAACCTGTTGAGAGCTTAATTATTTATGCGGATGAACCCCAAAAATTATGCACAATTAACTTTAAGATTCATTAAGGATTAATTAACTACTTGGCTATTAACTCCCTCTGCATTTTCAGCTGATTCTTCTTTAAGCAAAACAGCTGGTACTTGCTTGACTCTTGACTCCAAGGGTCTAACTTTTGTGACTAACTTAATAAATTGCTCGTAGTTGGGAATTTTAGCCGTAGGAATATAACCAGCATCAGCTGTAATATCAGCTGGTGCTTCACTCATGGCTTTTTTGATTTGTTCCTGTCGATTCCGATCTACCGTTGGTGCAATTACCACAACGCTGGGAGGAATCCATCGACTAGTGTGTATAATTCTAAACTTAGTTTCCGAAAACTGCCGTTTATAAATCTCAAAATTCTTCTCTGATAGGGCACCCGCATCTACTTTTCCTTCATTAACCCATGCTAACAGTTGTTTAGGGGTGGGTGCAGAAAAGATTTGATTTAGGGTTAAACCATATAAATCATACAAGGGTAAGTAGTAACCTGCAGCGGAACCTGTTTCTCCTAAGGCAAGATTTTTACGCGCTAAATTAGTAAGATTACGTATTTGACTATCATCTCTAACTACAATTAGAGAACGCTGTCTACTACTGACACCCTCCATAGAAAATAAGGGATTATACTGTTGTTTAGCAATCGCAATCGCCGCTAATCCAGGGGGTGCAAACACAATGTCCCACCTTTTGCGATTAATTTGGGTGATTGCCCGTAATTCGTTGTAAGCAGGTTCTAATTCCACCATTGACTTAGTACGTGCTGCTATGTATTCTTTAAAGCGCTCATACTTATTGAGTGAAACCTTTCCTTCACCATAACTAACTAAGCCTATAGTCAGTTTTGCTGGGGGTTCGGTATTGTTGTTGCCGCTGCATCCCACCCCAAGTAACCCGATTAACACTAAAATTGGTAGTAACAAAAAACGACGAATAATCATATTTTGATTAACGAACCGATGTCAAAAAATACTTTAAATGTCATATATTAATTTTATTATTGCTTTTTAATTGACCAAAGTTTGTCAATATTGGCAAAATTTAATTTTTTATAAAATAAATACAAACAATATTTAAACCTAGTCCACGTCCAAAACTGGAGTTTTGCAAAAGGGAACAGGAAACAGGGAACACAACCCAGTCAATTAAATATGGGTTTCAAAATAGACGTGGTTTACAACAGATGACAAATATCTGATGAAGTATCAAAGATATTCCCATTAGGGTTACTGTAAACATGTAGCATTATATCCTAGGCTTAACCAAAGGCTCAGTATCCCAAAGATAATTTTGTGGTCAGCATCAAAGTATTAATAAATGTAAATAAAACGGAAAAGTTTACAAATAACAAATGACAAATAATAAGGGAATAGCAATAATTCCCATATTGTGAGGTAACCATCGGCTGCCTACCCAAGATGTCAAAGCGAAGGAACAGGGTTTGAGCACAAGAGGGTTTGAGCGGTTTTATGTTTGTGTTAAAGCTTGCACTCCTACTAAACTTTACCCGTCTTTTACGACGCTTAACCTGTATCCAATTGAGTTGTTAGAAGATTGGTCAACTACCCCTTTGATACAGGTATCTTTGCCTGTACCAATGCTCAATTTTGGGATATTTTTTGAATTGAAAATCCCTAAATAACAAACTTTGACATCTTAATTGATGCTCATTAACTCAAAACCGTCAGGGATTGGTTAATACAAGGCATCCTGACGGTATACAAGGTAATAAGTACCGTTACAGGACACAGGGATACCCCCACCTTCTTTGTATAAGTTAACTGTATTTATGCCAATCTAAGTAAGTAGGCGGAAATAAACATAACTATATTACGAAACATAAATAACCCTGAAACCTTTACCAATGACAAATGACAAATGACAAATGACGACCCTAAAAGCGTTCGCTTTATTTGTACCTACCTACTTACTGATTATGACTAGTAGCTTTGAAAAACCCACCCTTGTTAGTGCCAAACCGTTTTTTGAACTGAACAATCAAGGTCAAATTCTGCGTTTTGACTTGGAAAAAGATGAACATCGCTTGGGACGCGATCGCACATGGGCAGATTTAGTAGTACCAGCGGAGTGGCAAGTTTGTGCCCGAATGCAGGCAATTTTGCGTCAGGAAGGGGAAAATTATCGTATATACGATGGTGATGGTATCCATCCTAGCCGTAACGGCATCTGGCTTGATGAGGAGCGAATTGACACATCCATTGGCTATCTCCTCCAAAATGGAGTACAACTAGCCATTGGACAATCTTCCCATAACCGCATTCTTTTAACTTATTTTCACCCCAATACCACAGGTTCAGTAGTCATTCCTAGTCATCGGTATTTGGACTTAAAACTTTTAAAGGAGTGGCCCGTACAACTCGGGCGTCATCCTAGTGCTAATCGCTACTCTTCTATGACCTTAGATGCACCTACGGTGTCTCGGTTGCACGCTACTATTTATCCTGATGGCAAAGGAGGACATATTCTCCAAGACTTAAGTACTAATGGTACTTTTGTGGACGGCAAACGGGTGGATAAACGTATACATCTGAGGGATGCAAGTACTATCAATATCGGTCCGTTTAGACTGCTTTACCGCACCGATTGCTTGGAGTTGCTGGATACTGGTAGTCAAATTCGCTTAGATGTCAATAGTTTACTACGTAACGTAAAAGACAAAGAAGGCAACGAGAAAATTATCCTCAACAATGTATCTTTAGTCATTCAACCTGGACAATTAGTAGCATTAGTTGGGGGTAGTGGTGCAGGTAAGTCTACCTTGATGAAGTCCTTGTTAGGAATTGAACCAGTATCTGATGGTACGGTATTTCTCAATGGGGATAATTTGCGACAAAATTGGGCTTTATACCGTTCCCAAATCGGCTATGTTCCCCAAGATGATATCGTACATCCAGATTTGAGGGTGGAGGAAGTCCTAGCTTATGCCTGCAAACTGCGGCTACCTCCCGATACTAATGTCAAACAGGTAGTAGAAAATACCTTAGAACAAATTAAGCTAACTCACGTAAGGACAAACTTTATTCGCAACCTCAGTGGTGGACAGCGTAAACGTGTCAGTATAGGGGTGGAATTGTTAGCCGATCCGAAATTATTCTTTCTAGATGAACCCACTTCTGGGTTAGATCCTGGCTTAGATAAAGAAATGATGCGCTTGTTGCGGGAATTGGCAGATCAGGGACGCACAGTAGTCTTGGTTACCCACGCCACAGCAAATATTGAGGTATGCGATCGCATTACTTTTATGGGTAGGGGAGGCAAACTTTGCTACTTTGGTCCTCCCAAACAAGCACTACGTTTTTTTGAGATGCCCTCAGAAGATTTAAAGTACTTTTCTGATATATATCTAAAATTAGACCAGGGTGGAAATCCGGCACAAGTTACAGCCACAGTTGACTATTGGGCGTGGAAATATCAAGATTCACCGGAATGCGATCGCTACGTCAAATCTCAGCTTAAATCTGGTAAAGATAATAAATTTAAAAGTGATGCTAGTATTAATACGGGCATATCTCCTTTACAGCAGTTGTGGTTGTTATCACAGCGCTACTTACAACTTGTGCTACGCGATCGCGCCAGTTTAATTTTCTCATTAGTATCGGGACCAATTGCCATCGCCCTCACAGCCTGGATACTGTATAAAGATACCCCCTTACATAAACTCGAACTAGCGGAAATTACCCAGAATTCCCTGGCACTAAAAGTATTATTTATCTTTAGTTGTATTGGTATTTGGATCGGACTTTCTAGTTCCGTGGGGGAAATTGTCAAAGAAGCTGCTATTTATACTAGAGAAAGATTAATAAATCTCGGTTTACTGCCCTACTTGGGTTCTAAGGTCTTTATTCGTTCTAGTTTAGCCCTGTTGCAAACTCTGTTAATTGCCATTGCTGTTTTAATTGGTTTTAGGGCACCAGAGTCTGACTTGATACCTTGGTTTTTGGGCTTGGGAATTACTACTTTTTTAACCCTGCTAGCTAGTGTTAGCCTCAGTTTAATGATTTCAGCCGCAGTTAAAAATGAAAACGAGGCAAATAGTATCCTCCCCTTAATCATGATTCCCCAAATTATCCTGTCTGGGGTGCTGTTTGAACTCAAAGGAGTACCGGGGAAACTGGGCTGGTTAACAATTAGTAGATGGTCGATGGGTGCCTATGGGGCTTTAGTTAACGTTAATCAGATGATTCCAGAGAAAATCTCAGAGGAAATTGTCAAAGCTTCATCTGTATATGATACTACCTGGAATAATTTGGGGTTGAATTGGGGGATTCTAGGTATACATACCTCAATCTACTTACTAGTGGCGCTAATATTGCAAAAGCGCAAGGATATTGTTTGATAGTCATTGGTCAAAGCGAAGGAAGAGGGTTTGAGCGGTTTGAGCGGTTTGAGCGGTTTTATATTTGGAAGAAGCTTGCACTCCTACCAAACTTTACCCGTCGTAAACGATGGGGAACCTGTATCCAATTGAGTTGTTAGAAGATTGGTCATGGTAATGCAAATAGTAGTACTGCTACCTACACCGAACCCTTGCTTGCTATAGGGAAGGGAGTTTTTTGGCAAGAAAACTCTTTTTTTAACGCGATAGTTTTTTTTGGGGGGATGAACCCTTGGTGACTATAGGGAAGGGAGTTTTTTGGCAATAAAACCCTTTTTTTAACGCGATAGTTTTTTGGGGTGATAAACCCTTGGTGGCAAAAGGGAAGGGAGTATTTTGGCAACAAAACAATTTTTTAAACGGGAATGTTTGTTGGGTTGATACACGTGTGGTGGCGATAGGGAAGGGAGTTTTTTGGCAAGAAAACCCTTTTTTTAACGCGATAGTTTTTTTTGGGGGATGAACCCTTGGTGACTATAGGGAAGGGAGTTTTTTGGCAAG
>JAAUYH010098912.1_pt1 | contig 14020 bp, 12 predicted proteins | sample 7278061 | NCBI WGS metagenome assembly JAAUYH01 (sample SAMN14350203, study PRJNA611818) | marine sediment metagenome | isolation source: surface marine sediment (0.6m) | place: French Polynesia: Moorea | collected 2018-08
CTTTATTATACCCAGGATGGGGCAAGTAAGTTTATCAATTTTGTTTTTAAGCCCCTTCCACCACTCATTGCTATCGCAATAGAGATGTGGGGCTTCTCGCGATTAAGCTAAGTTTGGTGAATTTAGCAATTTGATGAAGGAAGACTACTTTAAGCCTCTCCAGAATGAGAGAGCTAATTTAACAACGATAGGCTAGAGCAAAACGCTCAATTCCTGCTAAATCTTTAAATACTTGAATATCATCATAGCAGCCACGATCTTTGAGCATATCTTTTACTGTATCAGCTTGCCCTGCCATCATTTCTATTAACCACATTCCCCCCGAACAAAGATAATTAGCAGAGACTTCAATTAAGTAGCGAATATCGTCTAAACCATCTCTTCCGCCGTCAAGAGCCAAATGGGGTTCATGTTTAAATACTTCTGGTTGCAGAGAGGGCAATTCAGCCGTGGGGATATAGGGAGGATTAGAAACCATCCCGCTCACTTTACCTTCTAGATGTGCTAAAGGATGCCACCAATTACCTAGATAAAAATTAATCCGATCTGCCAAATTTAAATTATGAGCATTCTCTCGAGCGATCGCTAAAGCTGCTTGACTGCGATCGACAGCATGAATGGTAGCTTCAGGTAATATCTCTGCTAGCCCTAGAGCGATCGCGCCACTACCAGTACCTAAATCTACCCAATTTCCTGAGATTAAGCTGGTATTTTGCTTTTTTTGTAATTCTTGGCTAACTATATCGATTAATAACTCAGTTTCGGGACGAGGAATCAAAACAGCAGGAGAGACTTTTAAGTGAAAATGTCGCCAAGGTACTCTCCCTACTAAATACTGAACTGGTAAACGCTCTTGAAGGCGTTGTTGCCACAAGTTTTTGAGCTTGGTAATAGTTATATTTAAACAGACTTGCTCTTGTTTCGGGAATAAACCCAGACGAAGAGTCAAACTATCTATCCCTGCTATTTCTTGTAACAACCAGTCCACTTCTTCAGGAGAAACTTGGGCGACAATTGCTGCTTGTTTGGCTTGGTTACGCCAAACGTGAAGTTCTTGACCCGATAGCATTAAACTATTATTACTATTGTTGTGGTTGTTGTTGATTGCCTCCTCCTTGTTCTGCTGCTTTTTCCCGTACAAATTCTTGAGACTCGCTAGAAGGAACTAATCTAATTTTAGTCAGAGTTTCGTCATCACTACTTTGCAAAGTAGCAATTATATTTTCTAGAGGTACTACTTCGATCGTCACTGAGTTGGCTAAATCTGGTTTTTGTTGTTTAAAAAGATTTACCATCTTTTCCAACTGCTCTTTTTCAAAAAACAAAGGAATAATCTGCTCGGAATCTTTTCCCATAATGAGATATTCATTGCCAGAACCGACTTTAGCGACAAATAAGGGTACACCGCCTTTATATTCTTGACCACTCTGGCTGAGGATATCTTTAGCAATATCCACCTCGGTTTTTTCGGGAATTAAGTTAAAGTAAACATCATTTTCTTGGGTTTTATTGGCTTCTGCTAATTTATAAACTTCTCCCAAAGATACTAGAGTAACTTGTACTTGACTGGCTAATTCAGGGTTTTTAGTCTTTAAATCGTTAATAAAACTTTCTGCGTCTTGTGGATTGATAAATACCCCTGCTACTTGGGAATTGTCTTTTCCTGAAAGAAGTAGGGGAACTCCTTTATCATTGGTAATCGTAAAAACAGGTACGGGGTTCAATTTTTGTAAAACTTGCTCTGTAGGCAATGCCCAAGCTTTTGAATTATGACCAAATCCTAGGCTTAAAATAGCCGTGCTTACTATACCTAGAACTACACTCGAACGCATTAAATTTTTAATCATTACTATATTCCTCAATAAAGTTAAATTGGTTTTTTTATTTTGTCTACAAAGTTGTGATTTTTTCGATAATACTAATTTGACTTTTTGCCGATCGCCGTTCGTACTATAGCTAATAAATTTTTTTTGTTTTTATTTTTTTAACAATGATTAAAGTATATTCTACTCAATTTAAATTTAAATTTGAAAATTATCGCCTAGATAGTATTGTCTAACTAATGTATTGTTATATAGTTCTTCCGTTGTTCCAGAAGCTAAAATTTGACCATCCCGCATAATATAAGCACGGTCGGTAATAGCTAAAGTTTCTCTAACATTGTGATCGGTAATTAAAATTCCCATTTGGCGATCGCGCAAACCAGCAATAATAGTTTGGATTTCAGCTACGGCAATGGGATCTACTCCAGCAAAAGGCTCGTCTAACAACAAAAATTTCGGACCATCTAATCCTACGGCTAAAGCTCTTGCCAATTCTGTTCGCCGTCTTTCTCCACCAGAAACCTGACTTCCCATGGTATTCGCTACTTTTTCTAGACGAAAGTCTTGAAGTAATTGATTCAGGCGTAGTGGTTGGGCAGGAAGCGGAACGTTCGTTTGCTCTAAAACTAATCTAATATTATCTCTAACGCTCAGATGACGAAAAATGCTAGCTTGCTGGGTAAGATAACCTATTCCTAAATGGGCTCTTTGATGAAGAGCAAGAGGAGTAATATCTCGATCGTTAAGCCAAACCCTACCTTCATTGGGTTTAATTAAACCAGTAGTAATATAAAAAGTGGTTGTTTTTCCTGCTCCATTAGGGCCGAGTAAACCGACAATTTCCCCTGGAGAAACTCTCAGATTGACTCGATTGACAACTAGCCTTTTTCCGTAAGATTTATGAATATTTTTTAAGAGGATAGTCATTAGGAGTTCAGAGTGACCTTCGGTAGTCGCTGACGCGTACGGAGTTCGCCTTTTAGGTTCGGCACTTTGCTCAACGGGGGGAACCCCCGCAACGCAAGTGCCTCAGAATTCGGAGTTCGGAGTTAATTAGCTAAATTATCGATCCTGGAGAGCCATTTAAACTAATGTATATTTAAACTGCATATTCTTTTAGAGCTTCTGTACCCTGCCTCCTGCCTTCTGCCTTTTTTCAACCAGTCAACTAAATGCGTGACAGCTAACTGATTACTGATTACTGTTAATATCTATTTGAGGAATAGAGACAGCTTCAGTATTGGCACTATTAGGAGGCTCGGAGACAATATAGGTTGATTCTACTTGCCTATTTGCTTTAGGGGTAGCAATAAAGCGTCCTTCATCGATCAAATACGTCATCTCCTCGGCACGCATACTATTACCTTCTTGCAAAACATAAACATTGCCACTTAGAATTAAACGACGTTCGCGACTAAAATATTGAGCTTGAGCAGCTGTTGCTTGTATTTGTCTGGCAGGATAATTAATTTCTACGTTTCCTCTAGCCGTGACTATCCCTGTTTCCGAGTTAGCTTCTTGAATATCAGAACGGACGGTGATCGAACCACCTGAGGTATAAGTTTGTGCTGAGATGGGTTTTAGAGAAAAGCCAATAGCGAGCGAGCCGAATATAGTGGCTAAAATTATTCTATTTAGGCTTAAATTTCGCATAAGATAGTAAAAAAATAATGTTTAATATAGTTTTCTAAGACGCAAATATTTGTAACTAAGTTGCATCTTAAATCATCTACCAATCAAGAGACCTCTTGCATAAGTCCTATAAACCTTGGTTAAGTCAAGGTAAAAGGTAACAGCTAACAGGTAAAAGGTAACAGGTAAAAGGGATTAATTCCGATCATTCGTTTATTTTGGCAAGAAGTCTAATTATTAGTTAGAGGTTATTTGCCAAGATTTAAATAGCGAATTTAGTCGTTATTGAGGTTCAATAACTTTTATTTGTGGCAATTTATAAACTGTCTCGGTTCCTAATTCTATTTCATTATTATCTAATGTATTATTCGATTGGAGTTGTCGAACGAATTCTTCTACCTGTTCGGACTCTATCTTTTGTAATCCTTGCAAAAGTTGATAACTTTCCCTAACTAACTCAGTGACATTTATTGAGTGATATATAGGCTGGTAACTAGTTAATCTACTAATTCCTTCTCCTAATAAGATAACCGCACCACGCCAATTATGGTTGCCGAGATGATAACAAGCAACAGCAATCTGCAAAATACCTTGATAAAACTTTTTGTCTATCTCTTCGGCATCAATCCAAATAGCTTCTAGAATGTCATGACAGGCATAGAAATGCTGTTGATTAAACTCTTCTACACCTTGCCAAAATGTTTCCACTGATACGATTCTCCTTAAGAATTCATGCTGTCACGAACTTGTTGGATTATTTCGAGATCGATATCTTGTTTATCTCCAGCAAATTCATTGTCTGGAGTGATAAATAACATACAGTGACATTCTTTTCTTTCTCGCATGGGTACACAGGGGCAATTCCAGAAAGTATTTTTCACTTCAGCTTCTTTATCTTCATAGTGACGACAAGGACATAACGGCGCACCTAATTCTTCTTTATGTTTTGCCAATCCTTCAATTACTACAGCAGTTACCGATAGATCGCTACAAAAGTAAGTATCAGTTCTTTTTGCATACTGTGCAGAAAATTTTCTCATAGATTCAAGATTTTTATCCTGTTGTGTCGCATCAGTGTTAGCTATAGTCATAGTCAGAAAATATTTAGATGAACGAATTTTTGTTATTATTTTAAGGCAATTTGGTCAGCAATACACTGCCAACTCAACTCTGTCACCAATTAAATAAATTAATCTGGTTTGTTTTCTATTTTACCGTTAATGTAGATGGGCAGGAAAAAACTAACCACCCATGCTGAGAAGTTTACTTAGTTTATTTGTTCAGTCTCTTTGTCCTCTCTGTCAGCGTCAGACTCAAGAGCTTATTTGCACTTATTGCCAACAAAAAATTCGCGGTCATCATTTGTCTGCTTGGGAAATAGAAACATCAAGGGATTTGCCGATATTTGCTTGGGGAAAGTACGAAGGACACCTAAAAAGAGCGATCGCCCAGATAAAATATGAGAACAAACCCGAACTAGGAATACTCTTAGGAGAATGGTTGGGTCAAAGTTGGTTAAATACTCCTCAAGGAAAAAAAATTCGGAGATTAACTGTAGTTCCTATCCCCCTACATCAGCACAAACTCAAACTGAGAGGCTTTAATCAGTCCACTAAAATTGCGCGAGGATTTTGCCAGGTTACAGGATATACTCTCAACCCTCACGCCTTAATCAGAGTAAGGAATACCGAAGCTATGTTCGGCTTAAATTCCCAACAAAGACAAGAAAATATCCACAATGCTTTTAGAATTAATAAAAATTTTAACTCTACAGTAGCGCGATCGCCTATCCTGCTATTAGATGATATCTATACCACAGGAAGCACAATTAAAGAAGCTTGCCAGGCATTAACCCAAAATTCTCTTAAAGTTTGTGGTGCTGCTGTAATTGCAATTGCTTCCTTTACAAATATTCACAAAGAGAATCAAAAATATTGACTGATTTTAGGAAAAAGTAACAAAATCTTTGGTTATTTACTCTGCGCAATTGTCGATAATTTAAACTTAAGGCTAGTATCGAAATGGAAAGCAGAGAAATTATTTATCAAGATCGGATTATATGATTACTACTCTCAAATCATCCTACACTGATGCTCAGATTGTAGCTTGGCTACGAGGTCTCTACACTATTGCTTGGGCTGATGGAAACTACGATCCAGAAGAAGAAGCGTTAATTGCTAAGTTAACCACAGAAATAGCTAATCTTGATAAAATTGCTGACTTAGAACCAATTACGCCAGAAGAATTGGCTATTTCTTTAGGTAAAGAAGCAACTACTGCTGAAAATTTTTTACGCACTGCGGTATTAGTAGCAGTAGCAGATGGAGTGTATTCTCCTCCCGAATACGAACTAATCTGCAAATTCAGCGATGCTCTAGGTGTTGAAGTAGAAGCTCTCAAATCTCTGGAAAATACTCTTTACAGAAAAGAAGAGCATAAGGCAGTAGAATCAACTCTTCCTCTAGATAAACAAGCTGAGCACAAAGAATTACTCCAACCAGTAAAAGAGTGGCTAGATGGAATGGATGTACACGATCCCAGGCTGGCTCGCTTTGTGTGTAAAATGATTCCTGCTCAATGTCCCTTTGAACGAGATATCAACCTTTTTGGTCGGACTATTGCTCACATTCCTCCTTTGTGTAAACTTAATCCTCTTTACGAGCAGTTTGTGGGATTGCGTTTTCGTTCTTTATCTTATCTAGCGGATGAATGTGGGGAAGATGTTACTGAGTATATTAAGTAATGGGAATTGAGAATTAGGTAGATAAGTAGGTAGGCAAAATTAAGTTTAAAACCTAGGAAAGCAGAGGGCGCAAGGGGAGCAGGGGACGCAGGGGGAAAAATAAAACTTTTTTATTTTATATTTAGGGCTTGCTGAAAAAGTCATAACTTTATATCTATAAGGGTTTGGAGTATTTTTTGACTATGTAAGTGCAAGGTTTTTTAATAAAAATGAGCAAATTTCTGGCACGACCGCATTATCAATAGCCTGATTTTAAAAAAAGCTAAGAGTGGGCGGAAATGCGCGGGAAACCCGCGCTTATTCCACGCCCACCCTTCGGGCTAAGAGCCCCCGACCTTGCGGGATTTAAAATCCCGCAAGCATGCGGGGGTGCATTCCGCACTAAGAGCTAAGAGCTTATGAAGTGATACATCCTCAGATTCAAGTTTTTCAGCAAACCCTATTTAATTCCACCCAGCTACTTAAAAGAAAAGCTAACAGCTAAAAGCTAGTTGCCATGAGTTAATATCAACTGAGCGTTCTCCACATCAGGCGTAATTTTTGTTGGAAAAAAGGGAACTATAAACGTAGCAATGTTTTTCCTGTTCTTGCGATCGAAAGCTGAAGTTGGCAATTATGACCGCTAAAAAGTTTTGGTTAATTGGCAGTATAGTAATTTCGTTTTTCTCTACCATCACTCAAGCTCAGATCGTTCCTGATGGCACTACTATCGATACAATTATAGAAGGTGATTGTCTGACTCAATGCAATATCACTGGCGGTATCAAGGCTGAGGATAATTTATTTCATAGTTTCCAACTCTTTAATGTAGAGTTGGGAGCAAAAGTTCTTTTTGCCGATCCAGGGGTGAGTAATATTTTCAGTCGAGTCACTGGAGGAGAAATATCTCAGATTTTAGGGACTTTAGGGGTATTTGGTGGGGATGCCAATTTATTTTTGCTCAATCCTAATGGGATTATCTTTGGTTCTCAGGCAAGACTAGATGTAAATGGTTCTTTTGTCGCTACTACCGCTGATGCTATTAAGTTCGGCGATCGCGGTTTTTTCTCTGCTTCTTCTGCTGATGGAGATAATATCCCTTTATTAACTGTCAAGCCTTCTGCTTTGTTCTTAAATCAAATTAGTGCTTCTGGACTGGGCAATCAGATTACTGTAGAGAATGGAGCTAATTTAGCTGTACCAGCATCAGAGAGTTTAGTCTTGCTTGGTGCTCAAGACGGAATAGTGCTAAATGGTGCCAAGTTACAAGCACCCCAAGGACGAGTAGAATTAGGTGCTGTTTCCCAACCAGGAACTATAGGATTAACAGATAATTTCCAGTTAGATTTTCCTCCCGATATAGGACGAGCTAATATTTCTTTGACTCAAGGAGCAATTATCGATGTAACGGGTAGTGGTGGTGGGAATGTTCGACTACAGGGAGCAGAAATAAGTCTAAATCAAGCATCTGGTATTATCTCTAATACATTAAGCAATCTAGATGGTGGCAAAATCGCGATCGCTGCGGAAAAACTTAGACTAGAAGATAATTCTTTTTTGTCTGCCTTTACCTTTGGTGAGGGTAAAGGAGGCAGTATTAACATTGAGGCACGAGAGTCGGTAGAACTCATAGGTACAGGGACAGAACACTTTCAGCAGGAATTAATTGCCAAAGGGTTGACAGGCAATTTAACCCCTGAAAGTACCCTTACTGGTTTTTTGACAGGTACGACGGGAACAGGTACAGCAGGAAATATTAGTATCGCCAGCAAAAATTTAACTCTAAGTCGTGGTGCAGTGCTATTTTCTCCGACTTTTGGGAGCGGAACGGGAGGCAATATAGCAGCTCGAGTTGCAGAAAATACCACAGTAAATGGTTCTGGTATTATTGCTTCCACTCAGCTCAATGGCAAGGGCAAGACTGGAAATCTCACCCTCGATACTCATAACCTAACTGTTCGAGATGGGGCGGTTGTTTCTACTTCTACCTTGGGTGAAGGTAAGGGAGGAAATATAAATATTCAAGCAACAGAGACTGTCGAACTAGGCAAAACGCCTGCTAGATGGCTAATTCCCAATGGCATATTTACCAACACAATTTTTGGGACTGGCAAAGCTGGTGACTTAACTATTAATACACAACAATTAATTATGAGGGAAGGAGCAGCAATATCTTCAGCTAGTGGGGCAATAACTAGTCAAGGATTAATTCCCTTGGGGGGTCAGGGTGGAAATATTACGATTAATGCAGCCGATTCTATCGAAATAAAGGGAGCATCAGCAGATGGTGTTTTTCCTAGTCGTATTATTAGCGATACCCGTAGTAACTTTGCTGGCGGGAATCTGACTATTAATACAGGAATTTTAACAGTAAGCGATCGCGCTTCTATTTCTTCGGCTGCTTTTGGGGCAGGGGATGGGGGTAATTTGACGATCGATGCTTCGCAAAAAATAGAGTTATTGGGAGAAGGTTTTGAGCCTTTTCAACAAGCGCTCGCTGGTATTTTTGTGGGCGATATTAGCCTATCCGATCTAAGCTCTGGTTTAATTACGGGCAGTCTTGGTTCTGGAAATTCGGGCAATCTAACCATTCATACTCCGCAATTGATTTTACAAGATGGTGCTGCGATCGTTACCTCTACATTTGCTCGGGGAACTGCTGGCGACTTAATTATTAAAGCTTCTGATTTAGTAGAAATAGCTGGTTCGGGTTTGACCAGTACAACTTTTAGCAATGGTAATGCTGGCAATGTAACTATTGATACAAGTAGGTTGGTTATTCGCGATGGAGCTGTCTTATCAACTTCTACTCTGGGTGTGGGGGAAGCTGGATATTTTCAAATTACCGCCTCAGAATCAGTTGAGTTGCTGAGAACTCCCGTAGGAGCATTAATCCCTAATGGTTTGTATTCCAGTACAATTAATGGCACTAGCAAAGCAGGTGATATTAAAATAGCTACTTCTCGTTTCACAATTAAAGAGGGAGCAGTTATCTCTGCTCAAAGTGGAGGTTTTTTTGGTCAACAGATAATACCTCTAGGGGGAAAAGGAGGTAATATCTCGATTAAAGCGGCTGAATTCATTGAATTAACTGGTTCTAGCCCGGATGGTTCTGTCTCTAGTTCTTTAAACAGTAATACTCTCAGCTTTGCTTCGGCAGGAGATATTAATCTAGAAACCAACACTCTAACTGTCCAAGATGGAGCAACTATTGCTGTTAATGCCATTAATAGTGGTAGTGCGGGTAATCTGAACGTTACTGCTGATTCTGTGAATATTGAGAATAAAAGTAGTCTTAATGCTAATACTGCTTCTGGGAAGGGGGGTAATATCAGCCTAGATCTAGATAGCTTGTTAGTATTAAGCGATCGCGCAGAAATAAAAACTGATTCCAGGGGAATAGGTAATGGGGGAAATGTTAATGTTGAAGCTGACTTTTTAATTATTGCCGATCGTAGTGAAATAACAGCTAAAGCATTTGAAGGTCAAGGAGGCAATATTCAGATTAGAACCCAGCAACTTTTTCTTTCTCCTGATAGTCTCATTAATGCTAGTTCTCAATTAGGAGTTGATGGTGAGGTCACCATTAAAACTCTAGATATTAATCCTGGTAATGCCTTAGTCGAATTACCAAATGCCCCTCTTTCTGCCGAAGAATCAGTTGTTGCTCATTGTGGTAGTAGAAATAAGACTGCTAGTGGAGAATTTATTATTACTGGCAGAGGAGGCTTACCCCCTAACTTGTTAGAGAGTGCGATGGAGGAAACTATTTTCGTAGATTTAGGAACCATAGAAAATTATCAACTTTCTTCAGAAGAACAAACTAGTCTCATTATCCCTGAAGTTGTCCCTGCTAGATTAACGTCAGTGGTTGAAGCTCAAGGATGGTATGTAAAATCTAATGGCAATGTAGTTCTAACAGCTGAAACTATCAATATTGAGAATGATACTGGTTCCTTAGGTACTTCTGTTTGTTCTCACATCGATAGGTTGAATTATTGACAATCTTCCGAATGCGCTTCGCTAAATTCGGGACGGGGCATATAAAGTTAGTGTCACGAAGTTTTCACCACCACCAAAATGTCGAGCGCAAACTGCTTATGAGATAAGACTTTCAGAAATGGACCGCTCGGGGTGGCGAAAAACTAAAGACACCAACAGATAAATAGCATCAAACAGCAACTTTAGACAAAGAAAGCTCTTTAAGTAATGCTACTTTATCGGTTTTTTCCCAAGGCAGCTCTAAATCAGTTCTGCCAAAGTGACCGTAAGCAGCTACATCCTGATAGAAGCGACCGTTATTTTCTGCGGGCAAATTACGCAAATTTAGGGTTTGAATAATGCCCGCAGGACGCAATTCAAACTGTTCCTGAACCAGTTTTAATAGCTTTTCTTCTGCTATTTTGCCAGTGCCAAAAGTTTCTACAAAAATACTAACTGGACGAGCTACTCCAATAGCGTAACTTACCTGAACTTCACATTTATCAGCTAAACCTGCTGCTACAATGTTCTTGGCTACGTAGCGACAAGCATAAGAAGCACTGCGGTCTACTTTGGTAGGGTCTTTACCAGAAAAAGCACCACCACCATGACGGGAATATCCACCATAGGTATCGACAATAATTTTTCTACCTGTTAAACCTGAATCTCCTTGAGGCCCGCCAATAACAAATTTACCAGTAGGATTAACCAAGAAGCGAGTATCTTTGTCTGGTTTGATGTTTATATCAGCAAAAACTGGCTGGACAACATGTTCCCAAACATCTGCTTTAATTTTTTTCTGAACTGCACTCCCTTCCGTAATCTGTTCGATTGTCTCTGTATGCTGAGTAGAAATTAGGATAGTATCAATCCCTACTGGCTTACCATCTTCGTAAATAACAGAAACCTGAGTTTTCCCATCAGGACGCAAATAAGATAATTCTCCTGTTTTTCGCACCGCAGCTAAACGGCGAGACATCCGATGAGCCAAACTGATAGGCATGGGCATTAGTTCCGGTGTTTCATTACAAGCGTAACCAAACATTAAACCTTGGTCGCCAGCACCAATTTGGTCGAGTTCATCATCACTTAACTTTTCTCTTTGTTCTCTAGCTGTAGTCACACCTTGAGCAATATCGGGAGATTGTTCGTCTAAAGCAACCAAGACAGAACAGCTATTAGCAGAAAAACCATTGTCGGCATTAGTGTAGCCAATTTCGGCTATTTTTTTTCTAGCTAAGTCAACGTAATTAACATGAGCTTGAGAGGTAATTTCTCCAGTAATGAGAACCAAACCTGTATTTGCTACCACTTCTGCTGCAACACGGCTGTGGCTGTCTTGTGATAATAAGGTATCTAGAATTGTATCGGAAATTTGATCGCAGATTTTATCTGGATGACCTTCAGTAACCGATTCTGAGGTAAATAAATAACGGTGAGACAATTTTATTTTTTCCTCTCTTAGTGCAAGTAATACAGAAGACATATATTAGCTTTATATATTAGCAGCTAATTTGTTCTATGGTAGTGAATTTTTTGCTGAAGGAACAATTTTTATTTCTTCTAAAGAAGTGATTATTACATCTGCTTTTTGTAAATGGTTAGCATTAGTAGTTCCCCAACAGATACCAATCGTACCTGCTGCGGATGCTGCTTGAGCCATGGCTATATCTCCCTGAGAATCTCCTACCATAATTGTCTTAGCTGGTTCAACTCCTAACCTTTGACAAGCTTGAATAAATAATTGAGGTTCGGGCTTATTTAATCCTTGTTCTACTCCCATAGCTAGTTGAACATATTCAGATAGCTGATGGGATATCACAAATTTTTCTACATTTACGGTTGAGTCAGCAGAAAGAATTCCCAACTTTAAATTTGCTGCTGAAAGTAATTTTAATATTTCCAGACTACCAGCAAATAAAGGAGAAGTTACGACATTTTGACTTCTTAGATATTTATCTGCTTCTGTAAAAGCATTACTAGCTATTTGTTTGGCTTCAAACCAACTGCGTCCCGTCTCAGCAATATAAGCTGCTGCTGCAATTTCGTTTTCTGAGTGACTACCTACTGCCATCAATCCTGTGGGAGCGAGAATATTATCTGTAATACCAAATGCCATCAGTAAAGGCTCTCCAATACCAGGTATTTGAGCATCAATGAGTCTGGCTCTTTTAATTCCTAATTCGCGGAGAAAAGTTTGTGAGTCCTCTAAAGTACCATCTTTATCAAACAAAATAGCTTGGATATTATCGAATTTTACATTCTTACTGATAATCGTTACCAAAACAGCCTCCTTTCTCATGTAGGAATTTTAAATTTCACAATTTCACAAAAAAAAGAGGGGTCTTAAACCCCACCTAATTAACCCAGATTCGGAATTAAACTAAAGTACAAGCCTGTTTTAAAAACCACTAACTACTAACTCCGAACTCTTCTTACTCTTCTCCTGCTGCTACCATTTGCTCTTCTTTATTGTCTGTATCTTCATTATCAGTAGCTTCTATCGGCTCATCAATTGCCGATACTACTTCCTCTGGTTCTTCTTCCAGAGTTATTCCTTGTACTTCAGCTAATAGTTTTTGGCGATATTTTTCTGCCATTTCTTCAGCTTTGTCAAAAACTAATTCTCGATTTTTCAACATATCCCCTGGTTCGGGTTCTAGTTGTTTGGTAGATAGAGAAATACGTCCTCGTTCTGCGTCTAGGTCAATAATCATTACTTTTAATTCATCATTGACATTAAAAACACTGTGAGGCGTATCGATATGGTCGTGGGAAATTTCTGAAATATGCAGCAGACCACTTACTCCACCAATATCGATGAATGCACCGTAAGGCTTGATACCACGTACTGAGCCTTTGACCACTTGACCGACTTCTAAACCATTCATCTTACGCTCGACTAAAGCGCGACGATGACTGAGGACTAGGCGATTTCTTTCTTCATCTACTTCTAAAAACTTGAGGGGCAAATCTTCACCAACTAAATCTTCTTTGGCTTCGCGGGCACTAATATGAGAACCAGGAATAAAACCACGTAATCCTTCTATTCTCACTAACGCTCCACCACGGTTAGTAGCAAAAACATTAGAGCGTACTGTAGCGTCTTCTCCTTGCAGTTGTCTAACTCTTTCCCAAGCACGCATATACTCGATACGACGAATAGATAGAGTTAGCTGCCCGTCTTCGTTTTCGTCAGTAAGAATAAAAAATTCTCGAGTTTCGTTTGCCTGCAGAACTTCTTCTGGTTGGTCAACTCGATTAATTGACATTTCCTGGATGGGAATGTAGGCAGCTGTTTTTGCACCAATGTCAATCAGAGCCCCCCTTGGTTCCATACTAAACACAGTTCCAGCAACAATATCGCCAGGACTAAAATGATAGTCGTATTTGTCGAGAAGGGCGGCAAAGTCTTCGTGGGTAAAGCCAATATCTTGAGTACTGTTTTCTTTCTGATTGAGCATGTGTGTACAAATTCCTACTTATGTTTTTGCGTTCTCCTTGGTTAGTGTGCCTCCTGTTAATGTAAACCTAACGTCATAGGGCGCAGTTTACATTTACAAATGCGTTCCCCAAACCTTTATATCTATTGACATTTATATAGATATATGAGCGATTTCGCGCTTTAGCTTACAATTCGTTCAACAAATAGCTGCGCGATCGCCTATCTATATTATCGCTTTCTAGAGTTGATGGTAGCAAATGTTTGACCCCAAGCCTGGAGTCGAAGGTACTCCGCCTTGAAAAGGCGGAGCCTGTCTTGGGCAGCATTCCCTTGCGTCTTGCGGAGGGGCTGACTCTGGAACTTGTTTCCAGAGCTTGAACGCCCCGTCCGACGCGGGGTCTGCCCGCTGCTTCGACC
>JAAUYH010211846.1_pt1 | contig 14018 bp, 14 predicted proteins | sample 7278061 | NCBI WGS metagenome assembly JAAUYH01 (sample SAMN14350203, study PRJNA611818) | marine sediment metagenome | isolation source: surface marine sediment (0.6m) | place: French Polynesia: Moorea | collected 2018-08
AAATAATTATATTCAGGCCAATAAGCAATGCATCCACTCAAACTTCTTTGCTTATGAGTGCATTTGACAAGGCTTCAAACCAATAAACAGGGATGTGATCTGTCCGTTAAAGAAAAGTAAACCTCATGAAATATTTTGTAATGAATTCAAACTTTAAAATCTTGTATTCTAATGTAATAGAAATCGAAACATGTATACGGAGAAATATAGAGCCATCTAAGAATCAACGTGTATATTAATAGTTGGAAAGTAAAATAGAAAGAAAACTGCAGTTGTACATTAGCAATGCGTATTGAATAAAATCATCGGCTTACAATTAGCGAAATGAAGGCGTACAGAAAAAGTATTTATATTATTTATATAAAACAGAAGCGAATATAAAGTTTGTTCAGACTGCCATTTGCTGAAATAGTTCTGAAATTAATGTGCGGAACAGGACTCAGCTGATACACAAAATTCTGTGATTCGTAAATTCGACTTAAAGTCATTCGTCAAATTCAGAAACACAATAAATATAGTGGACCATACAGATTAATTTTGCTGTTGAGCACATTTCGTTTCGCACAATTGATCCGAGATGTTTCTACCGTTCTGGAAGACCACAGAAGCAAAACCACTTCCTACCCACGCGACGGAAGTGTATCTGGTACAGCGACCACGAACCACGATCGATGATAACACGTTCGGTGTGCGACAGGTCGCTCTTCCGCCGGTTTCCGATGGGGAAGTACTAGTGCAAGTGTTATGGGTATCCGCCGACCCAGCGATGCGAGGATGGTTATCAACGATGCGGAACTACGTGCCCCCAGTACCGGTTGGGGCACACATGAGAGCGTTCGGAGTTGGTCGCGCACTCACCTCTGCCCGTGGCGTTCCGGTCGGGTCGTTGGTTACTGGAGTTCTCGGCTGGCGTAGCGCGTGCGTGATGAAAGCCACATCTCTTGTAATTGCACCATCGCTTCCTCATGGGGTGGAACCCTCTGTTCTTCTCGGTGGGCTCGGAGTGACTGGCTTGACTGCGTACTTTGGCTTGCTCAAAATTGGAAGTCTAACTCGTGGCGATACAGTCCTAATCAGTGCTGCCGCTGGCGCGACGGGTGGTGCAGCGATACAGATTGCGCGTGCCCAAGGTGCTGGTCGTGTGATTGGGGTTGCGGGTGGCCCCGAGAAATGTACTTACGTGCGTGAAGTGCTTGGCGCAGACGCATGTGTGGATTACAAGGCGCCGAATTATCGAGCAGCGTTGCGTGCGGCTTGTCCAGAAGGGATTGATGTGTACTTCGATAACGTGGGTGGAGTGACACTAGAGGAGGCGTTGAGATTAATGCGGCGCGGTGCAAGGGTGGTGTTGTGTGGTGCAATTAGCGTGTATAACAAGACGGAGTATCCCGGCCCCCGGAACTACCTGGCACTTCTCACTCAGCGTGCGTCGATGAAAGGCTTCATCGTAACGGACTTCCAAAGTGAGTTCCCGCGTGCACTGAAACAGATGGGGAGGTGGATTAATCAAGGCAAGATTACTGTGCGCGAAGATGTAACTGAGGGATTAGAGAACGCGCCGGCAGCCCTCGCGCGGTTATTTGATGGCAAAAATATTGGGAAGGTTGTCATTCGTGTATCTTCAGAAAGGAATGAACAAACGAAGATCATGAGCAAGCTTTAAAGTGTCTTTTTCAAGGCCATTTCGTTCTAATGATTTCTCTCTCGCCAATGCACCTATCGCCAATGAAGATGAATGGTTCAACGTCGAGAGTTTGGGCGGTACATATTATCGTCAACTGCTCTCAAAATAACTTTGCCTGGTTTGAATATTCGTGCAAGAACCGTAAATTACTGATGGATTCAATACACAGGTCGATCTCGTTTATTCGCATTTTGAGAAATGATGTGACACGGCCACTATCCCATAACCACCTCAACAATGAAAACGCGAGTGGATTATGTAGGCGATTTGTTGAAATGTCGGCGAAGAAAGTCGCGACAAATGTTCGCAGGATTGAAGGAGGAGATTGCGACGGGTCATTCAACGCTAGGTGAGCTCGTGCTTACAGTCACCCCACCGAAATGCGGGCGACGTTGTCGGTGTTCGCAGCACCAGTTTCATTACGTGCTAGGGCTTACTATACGCGCAACTTTTGCAGCCGTCGGTCGTCTCCACCGCGATGTGCACTTGCAGTCCAGCTGCTGCACATGGGTCGACGAAGGTAAGTTGTGGGTTTTCCTGCTCGGGAATATGAACTATGTGGGAACTGTTTCTAACCGTCGCCGGTTGCAGTGGAAAGGATGCAGTATACGATGATGCAGTTGAAGTATACACCACACGGTTGCACTCTACACTACGAATCTCGGAAAGATGGGGCGTAAGTGCATCAGAGGTTGCCAAGCTATCGGATAAGATGGCGGTTGTGCTCCTAACGGAGGATGGACATATGCCGAAATGCAGCGTGGCCTTCTCCAAGTTCGTGTACAATATTCTAGGCGAATCCAAGTCTCGCGCGGCGTTTGTCATTGGCGCAGATGACGGCATCCCAGAAGCACTGCGTAAGGATGGTCGAATGCACAAGCTGAGCCTTGGGCCATTAACGCTCACACATAAGATGGCACGGCTGGTGCTCGTGGAGCAGCTGTATCGTGCTAGCACCATCCGTGCGGGCGGCAAGTATCATCGTGTGTAAAATGGTATGTTGGATAAATGTGGGAGCATCACATCTCTTTAGTAGTTTCGCACTTGGGTAGCATTTCTTATGGCCCGCACAAATGTCCTCAAACGGTTCGAAGAGTTGAAGAGGCTTCATACAGTTGATTGTTTCGTGCACGCTGTTCCTAGAACTCTTCTAGAATATTAGAACTTGCTGTTGGTTCATGTTTTCGATGGCGTTGTACCATACGTCTTTTGGTGATGTTCGTAAGGAAGACAACAAATTAGGACAGTCCCTTATGCAGTGTTATTCAAGCGAGGATTCATTCGTTGTTTGTGGGGTAGTGATTGAGCTGCAAGCTGCTCTGTGTTTTGATACATGCACCCCATTTCGTCTCGGTTATGTGCTCCGGTTTTCTATCTCTACTGTGCTATTTCAAACGCGAGTTCAACTGCCCATTAATTCGTTGCTGCAGTCTGTGAGAAAGGACATACATACTGCGCCATGTTTTCATGTGAGCACTGTACCTATCAGCGCATTTCAACTAAAATACCTGATAGGTTTCAAGTTGGGACTGCATACGGCTTCGCCTCAGCTAATTGATGATTCTTCGTACTGCCTTAATATTTTTGTTACTCCGAATGTGACTTGAATTGTGTAGAGTATTGCCTCGTTGTTGGCTGCCACCCGTTACAATGCAATGCCCCTTCGAATCTTCACGACGAACATTGCGCCGTAACGTGATGCATGAAGTTGGATAATATCTGAACTAACAGTGATATATTTCTGCCGTGTTGACTGCTTTGAGCTCTCTACATACATTGCTGGGTGATTGAGATTGAAATTAATCCCAATCCTGTGGCAATTGCCTCATGTGTGAGCAATTGCCTACTTCATCTCGATATCGCGATGATTCAAAGTACAAATCACGTAGTTCGCGAGTATGCTCTGTCCATCAACGAATATATCAACCGTATCTCCGCCAAAAGCTTTCACGTTATCAGACCATTCTTTCTTGAACAACACAACCACGGATTACGTGCTATTGGATATTCCGAAACATCATGTACAACTTTGTCGGCAATGAGAAGAGATAGGAAGGTACTGCACGAATGCCAAGTGTATCCAAAACCCGTTACAGTACCTCAAACAGATTCAACACTTACAATTGCTGTTCTTCAATTTGGGGTGGGCTCATTAACGCAAGGACTGAGAAAGTTGGCTGAGAAATACGGGCGGGTCACAGGGAAAAACGGGCGTTATGGGGCGGTATTACGAGTGGCGATAACGAGGTGCGCAGCAATGATTCAGGGAAGGCCAGATGAGGTTTCGATTTTAGGCACGAGCATTTCTACGGTACCGTACCCTAAGGTGGGGACGTGTACAGCAGAGGGCGGGACGATATCTACACAGGTGCACTAGGGTGGTGAGGACAAAATACAAATCGCACGATGGAGGGGGAGCTCGCAGCGGGCCCAAGCCTTCGTAGTGTAGTTTAGTTAATAGTACAGCGCCACTACCGTGGCGACTCATGCGCCCGCCTTGTTCTTGGGGTGCGGGTGATCGTACGCGGCGCGCAGCGCGCGGATCTCCGCGTGTGCAAGGTCGAGCTTGTCGCGCAGCCCCACGTTGGTCGCGTGCAACGACGCGCCCAGATCCACCATGCGCTTGGCCACGTTGGTCAGCTCGCCGATCTCGTCGTGCAGATCGGCCAGCGTCGCTTGCCGCTTCTGCCGCGAGCGGCGCGCGGACTCGCGGTTTCGCAGCTTGCGCTTGTACAGCACCAATTCACGCTCCTCGCTCGTCATCTTCCGTACTTCGGCCGAGGTCGTCCCGTCCAGATTCGATAGAAGCGCGCGCGGGAATTGCCGCGCCTCGCGCTCTCGCTTCTCCTTCAATGTGCAGGAGATTTTCGGTTTATCCACGCGCCCGCTTGTTGGTGATGCACGTGCACGTCGCTCGGGGTTGACTGCGGCGGGCGGTGCGATGGTAGGCTTGGGGGCGGGTGTGGGTTCGGGCTTTTGTTCGACCTTCACCTCAGTGGCGGGGTCGGGTTTCACCTCGGGTTTCGGGGCTTCCTTCGCCAGTGTTTCCTTCGCTTCCTCCTTGATGGCGTTCGCTTGCAAGTCGGCGAGGTCGAGAGGAATCGCATCGTCCAAGTCGGCCAGCGCAAGCTCGCCGTTGAGATGCACTTGCAGCGCGTCGAGGGTGACGGAGGACACACCGTCTTGGTGGGTGTCGAACAGGTCGCCGAGCTCACGCCACTCGATGTCGGGTGTGGGCGCGGACGCGGACGCGGAGGCGTTGAGCGGGGTCATGACGGAAGTTGATAGCGTGCGGTGGTGCGTGCGTGGGTTGGTTAGGATTCGAAGGGGCGAGCTGCAGGCGGTGGCGTGGTATGGTGGCTTGGTGCGGTAAGCGAGTGGGCACTCGCACACGTGTGCAGACGCAATACTAATTTGAATAATACTCGCAGCACGCCCAATAGCAGCGTCGCGTGTGGCTCGGAACTTTCCCGATCATCGCACCCAACTAGCGTCCTTGTTTTGCCGATCGATGCGACGTGTACTCGCGCTCCCACCACTCTCACCGGGCCACCGCAACGGTTGCCCACTGGCCCTCTTCTCGCTGCGCGTCCCATTCTTTTCGATGACATTTCGTGCGCCGCACCCATAATTCCGGCCTTTGTACTTGTCACTGTTCTAACTCGCCTGCTGTGCTGTTACTGTTCTGTATCTCGTCAGAGGAGCTGCTGCATTCTGCATTGCATCCGAGTGGGACATTTTCGACTTTGCAGACGGACCCACTGTAAGCACCCTGCATCCTCCCTCGTTTTTGCCTTCGTCCGGCTATGAGCCCTCGTGTACGCATTCCCATGCTACAGTACGTTCGATCGTTCCTGTTGTCGTTCCGTGCTCGCATGGCCAATTGTGATTTCGCGCTGATGGTGGCCGATGCATGGCGGCGGCACGTCGAAACGTCATGTTCGACGCTAGCAACCATTTTTATTGGCACTATGTTGGGGTAAGAGCTTGTGCGCGTGCTTCTTGCGACGGTCTTCGCGTTCTAGTCCATCAATGACAGTCTTGATGTGATTCGATGCTCGCTCACCAACTGAATTCGTCCGTCACCTATAATGTTGGTGACGACTGCGTGCCTACTTTGAACACTGCGTTGCGTCTTACAGACTGGCCAGCGAGGCCAGCGAGGTCTGTTCGGATTGCGTTTTCATGCGTTGTGCAAATTTGAAATAACATCGGCAGTCACAGGGCATCATGTGCAAGTACTATGTACAATATAGGAAGTATGTACGTAGACTGGGGTGGTCGGAGGTAGTGGACTACAGTATCGTGAGTTGCATCTGAGACTGTGTTGTTACTGCAGTACTGTACAGTATTCTTGGGATCTGCTTGAAACTGTGTGTCAAGATTTGTTACGTGATTTCGTGAACTGTTCGGGATGCGAACCGTTCACCGTTCGACCGTGAGCTGAGAATTGGACGTCTGCCGCGCGCCGATTAATGTGGTCTACTGTATATTGTAGGAGGGAATCGTACTGTAGGGCAAAAATTCGTTGCAACTCCGTTGAGCCGAAACATAGCGGAGGTGCAAGCTAGAAAGCCTCGATGAGACTGCTGTTCGGCAGTCACGAAAATTCTATGCGTTCAGTAGCCGACTGAATGTCCGGAACACCGCAGTACTATGTCGTTTTCTACACATCGCACATCCATCTCCATTCGAAACTGCTGAACCGTGAATGACAGGGATTCACAAGTGTGAGAGAAATAACATCGCCACCCACAAACGTGTCCCTCTACAGCATTATTGAATGCTTTGGAATCAAGTGCCCGAATGACAGCTGAACTTCCACTCGTGCCCAGTGGAACGCTATAACCCATGACCACAGTACATTAGTCTCAGGGAACTGAACAATCATCATGATTGACTACCTTCCGATTGACTTGCCTGCGTTCCTTGTGAACCATCTCCCCGATATCGACTGTCTTTCGTTCGATAGCAATTTCTTGACAATTATCATTCACTCGCTTTCCGCTACACTCGATTCATCGTGTCACTCCCTCGCCATCACCGTACACTTGATTTCTTCCAGTACCACATCAAATACGGTATTCATTGATTCACCAGTGTCCGAATCAACTAGCATCGCCCCGTACATTGATTGATACAGATACTGTACCGTACCGTAACGCACCAAGACAACAGCGGGTCATCACATACTTCCACTTCCGCTCGCGATGTGCACGCACGCCTGGTTCGGCTCTCATGGTCGGATGATAATGATGCATGAAAAAATACAGAATTGTGATTGGAGTGAATGTGATCAGATAGAACTCATACAGCCAATGGTAGATGAAACTAAAATTAACATTAGCAGAGGGATGTTGTGCAGACTGAGAGTGAAGTCCTCGTAAGGTACCGAACACACACGCACATGCACGAGTACAGTATTGAAGATTCACAAACATCCAGGAATACAGAAGAAGTCTACAGTGCCGGCTTCATAGGCAAGCTGACACTGATATCGAGGATCGACAATATAAATGAAATCGAGAGTCTTCCATTTGTTGGGTAGAACAATTTACATTACCTTGTTTCATTTCGTGGTAATACTGAACAATACTTGTACCTTTTACTATCGAATATTCATTTTAAGAACTAACTATTTAAGGAAAAGAGTCAAGATAGAAGACTCACGAAAAAAGGCATTTTTCTAAATTTGTTTCTCTGATATTGGAATGTTATCCAAATTTCGAGACATCAATGTTTCAGATGATATAAAGAAGTTTGGTCGTTCTTTCGAGCTGTAACGCTCCAATGTGTAACATGACGCTATAATCACAAAATTTTCGGCCATTTCATGCTGTAATTAGATTAAGATTTTAAGTTGACTGTTCGCAAATTCCTAGATATGCAGTATAGTAGTTAAGGTTGTGCATCCTATAAGCGTATTACTATGAACATGCGTGATAATTCATACTCATTTTTGATAGTTATCCCAATGCATACGTAGATTTAATACATGTAGTAGCTGTATGAAACAGTGACAAAATACCGAGGATTTCAAAAATTGGAAGCTCGAAACACAGTCTACAAAAGAGATGTGCTGCACTGTACATTTCAAAGATTCAGAAGAAGATTGTGCATCAATCCGACCAATTCTCTGTTGACTGATAGAGCATATGAGGTTATTAGCAAGAGAGCAAATTTTCAGGAAGAAAGAAAACAAAAAAGCATCATGCGGTAATTTAGAGAGAAATTGCATTTGGGACGCTCCAAACCAAAGCATGAACGAGTAAGGTTTGCCATCTTCGATGAGATTTGACTTCTTCCGTTCTAATTTCGTACGTGCGTTATTCATGCCCCAATTTTATACTTGCAGTACTTTGTCAAAATTTATTTGTTCAAGAGGTATTATGCAGTTTATACAGTTCGTTCGACGGATTAGTGCCAAAATTTCAAGCGAAATTGAATGAAAAATATTACGCCATCAAGATTTGGTAAAAAGAGTTCCATTTACAAAACCGCTTACGATTACATTGATTATAGTGAATAGCTACTATGGTTGAAATTCAATTCGTATTTTATTGAGAGATCGCAGATTTCGCTCTGTAAGAGAAATGGCCTGTTTGATTCAAGTACCGTATAGCAATGCGATCAGCTACTCGTTATCGGAGATGACAACCAAAATATTGTCACTGTTCTGGATTGGTTCCACATCTAGAATTTTCAAATTTCTAGGTTCTGTTTTATTGATTGTTGTCCCAGGACTGCTAAAGGTCTAAAATGGAAATGATCATTCAAAAAACAATTACAGCATTCTAAAGCCTGTTGAAATTGTATTGAAAAAAATATTAGCTTATCTTTGCTCTTCTTCGATGTATTGCCTTAGCCATGTACTTCCATTATTTGAGATCACCCTCCGAATGTTTTATCCAATCAATAGATAAGCCAACTCAAGAACCAAATATAAAAAGGGAAGGGAGTTCGAAGCATGAAAAACTATTGAGCGTTAGAGAGAGAAATCTCTGAAGAGCCTTTAGTAAAACGAAAGAGGAAGAAAGTCTGAGATCACTTCAAATTATTCTATGAAGTTTTAGATCGAAGGTAGTACAAATCATATATAATACTTAGAATGTGTACAATCCTAAAGGTTCTAGGAATATTTGGGAAGACTATGAAAAGATAATTGAGACGGGCGGAATATAAGATAAACACTTACCAGCTCTAGGAAAGTGAAATGCATAGGCCCTAGTGCTGAAAGTAGTTACACAAAGAAAAAAAGAGTAGCTTTTGATACAAATTCATTTTTCATTTACTAAGGATCATAAGTTTATTGAAGTAATTCGAGTGCCAAAACCTCGATATCCTTCCATATCTCTAACAAAGACGTATACAAGCAAAACTTAATTCAGCAAAAATTTATTCATATAGTCTGAAATAACCTGCCTTCAAAGATAAACTAAACTCTAAACTTATGATTTGTTAGAACATGTTGAAACTGTTTTGTGATTGCGAGGCAGTTCATTGTTGGTAATTAGTGTATAACATCTGGGATGAGTAAGTTGGTCAGATTTTTGAGTCGATATGATGATCAAATAGTCTGCGCATGATAGGATTTCAAGGATTTTCTGCTTCAACATTAGGCGGTCATTTTGCTCAAATTTATGCAAATGATCAATTACTGAGTCGAAATACTTGACCATGCCTATTCTGCTACATGGCTCATTGTGATGTCGCTTCCTTATATCGATACCGATTGCTTACTGCTCTTATGTGTGATTTCGGTTGATCCGCATCTAGACACGTAAATGATCAGTAATCGTAGGATTGGGTACTATCGTCTGATAATGAACGCGAATGAACGGATTTACGCAATCAGAAATGTAAAGCCGAGAATGGTGAACAGGAATAGAAAACCCTATTTTACAGAGTAGAAGTAGTAGAGTGCTTTCGTTATATTAATACAATAGTTCTTTTTTCGTCTTGCTTTGCGAAACGCAAAATTATCTCTAATGGGGCTTCTGCGCACCATATACATTTAATTCATATTTATAGAAAGAGAACAGAGAGGATCCTGTATTTTTCCTGGTACTGAATCGCCACAAACTTTTTTGAATGGCTGCACATAGACAACGTTTTCAACGAATTCATGCTTTTCGTTATCGAGTGCTTGCGAATACACTCATCTGCATCAAGATAAGCCGTACTTGAGAGATTGAAAATGGTTTTAGATGTTTCTACGTAAGATCTCCAGAATTAATTTTCTTCCTTTCGTTTTCTTTCCCCACAGTCGTCGTAGTAGCCCGCTTCGTTTCTCTTCGTTTCTCTTTTTATTTTAGTTTTGGATAGCCTCGTTCTTTTCTTCTCCTGTCTCAATAATTAGTTTAGAACTCATTATTTTTATAGTAGTTATTCAACTTAATTGCAAATCAATTGTACCGAGCAATCACTACATACGTGATCGCTATCAGTCCGGAAAATAAACAGAAGCTGAGAACGTAGCTTAAGCTCCCATCCACCTCATCAATTCGACACGCAGTTTCCGGGGCGGTAGCAGGCGCACGCAGTGTTTGCGCAGCAATTATGACGTACCTATCTGATTAGAGTATTGTAAATCTGCAATACTATTCGAAATTAGATATAACCTAGAGGCCTCATCCTGAGAAGACGGAGTGTTCCAATCTAATCTACGACACCTCCATCGCCTGATTCTGTGTGAGCTTGCTTTTTATGGCTTATTTCGTGAAAAACCTTTCTTTTTTGGCCGAACCTCATCAGTTAACTTACATCTAACATGATGAGCCAAAGGCTTCTACAGAGTATTTTTGATTCTTGCAATCGTATGAGTAGGGTATATTTTGAAGTCATAGTTATCCAAAAAAACGCACAAATCTGATAGAAAACCAAAATTCAATTATATGCACATTTTATTGTAACTTTTCTACTTGCTAGATAATTGTGGATCAATATCTTTATTAGAATAGGCACTAATACATACGGTAGTTATTTATCTATCTTTATACAGCATTGGGCTTACCTTTTTGTACTCAGCAAAGCTAAAAAACAAATGCAGCCGAACTTCAGCGTTTCAGAAGCCAAATACTTTTGATTTTGTCCTGCGCGAAGTTTACGATGAACGTCCGAGGAGAAATAAATGATTGCCAGTAAGGCGTGCTACATTTGAATTCGTGAAAATGTGATCGTGAAAAGTATTTCCAGCCAAATTACTCTGGTCCTCATCACGCAAAGCGCTGAAAGCATGATTTACAATAAAATTGACGGAATCTGTAGTTACATTTACATCTCAATTTTCCCCGATTAAAAAGAAGATGTGGCCAAATCATCGACTTCAGTCATGTAATCATTCGTGTTGAAGCTGACAGCTGATTCGCTAGCATTTTGTGATTACTGAGTGCTTTCATTATCGATTCTACATATCTATCCATGCCTTAGCTTATTGACGAAACATGATCTGTTTCGACTCGTACAGATTGAAGAGCGTTTCCTCTCTTGAAATTTGCTCGCTTGAGAGTTGAAGTAAGAAGACAAGAAGAGCATACTCATTCTATGCTTGAAATGATATGAAAATCCAGTAGCGGTGTTGAACCTCGTCTGACCCGATGTTCTTCATTCGAAGTTTGCGCCCATAGAGGTATCTGTTTGCCCTTCAGTACGGTATCGTGTTGAGGAAAAAGAACAGCAACGTATCCTACACCTGCTGCACTTTACAGTAACAGGCACCTTAATGTTTTCGGCCGTTTGCCACTATCATGATCGGAAGATAGGATGAATGAATAAGTCGTCTCTCCCTCTTCTGGAGGGCAGGGATGGATTTGAGCACCATAAGAACTTCAAGAGCCGTTGCACGTTGGTAGGCTAAAACTTAACTTAGTTGGATGTTCGCAATTTTTCCTTCTGTAAATTAGTTTTCAGTAAGACCAAAGATTACGGACTGTACATGGGTAGTAACAGTACCAGTCTTCGAACAGGAAATGGATCTGCTTGTTCAATAGGGAACATTCTTTTTAGAAGATACTTCGTGACATTAAACAACATTTGAACAAATTTACGACTCAAGTTCGGGTAAGTTCTGTTGCAATTTCTTTCTAGTTACTAGGAAGATTAATAGAATCATGCGATCTTCTAACACCGTACAACCACAAGTAGTATAAAAAGAATGGCAGCTCCGCTTCAATCGCTCTTGAGGCCTTGAATACTGTATAGCACTATTGCTTATTCGAATGCGCGTTGAGAAATAACATCGCACGAAGAATTGGCGAACCCTATCTGTTTCTTGTCCGGCACAGCAAAGCAAGCACTCTTCGCTCCTTCGTTATTGATTATCTGTGAACTATTGAGGAACAAATTCGTACCGAGGGAACAGATTCCTGCTCTCGGAGCCCCTAAAATTTCGACCTCGTGCAAAGAAAGGGAATCTACGCCCGAGCCACTATCTATTCCACAAGCTTTCTCTGCGGAATCAGACATTCTTATGTGGCTGCTCTGAATCGTAATATTCGAGGAATGATCAATAGTAATCGCATGGTTATGATTATTGAGGATGTTACTAGTGGCGATAGTGACAGATTCAGCATAGTCCATGAATACACCGACGCCCAGACTTCCAGAAACATGGACTTCATGCAGCGAAACGTTTGATGTTCGCACAGTTTCGTTGCCGCGTACATTGACTGACTAAGTGTTAGATTCCAGAAAAGCTGTGAATTGAACGAGACTACTTACCTCCATTACCTTCGACATCGAAAATGCCAACGTCAACAATAGAAACACGTTCCGAGACAAAAACATCGATGCCATCGTGACCGTGCGGTACCTGAGTAGGTAAAGCTTGGTTCCGCCGATTTCCGTCTAACGAGAAACCCATTAGCAAGACATCCTTGGCTTTAGTCACACGGAAAATTCCTGGGACAACAAATCTCCATGAACGGTCCCGCATCTTAAAGAATGTCCTTCCTGACCCCATTCCAATGAGGCAAGTGTTAGACATCATTTGGATAGGCCTGTCAACGAAATGGATTCCATCCTCTAAGAAAACTGTTCCGCCTTCGACCGCGCCCATAGCGGTGACGGCATGCTGAATTGCGGTCGAATACTCGTCAAAGTGTTTCATCCGAGGGATAAAAATACTAGCACCTCCACACACCTTACCCTCTTTGAATGCTTGAGAAGTAACCAACTCTTCTACCGGCTTGGAATGCTTTTCGGAGGAAGCCAAAGATCGAAGGAATGATGCACGACCGAATCCAAGACACGGAGGGAAAACACACAGGAGCACAAAGAGCAGCGTAGCAATTGTAGAACGGCGACCCATCGTGCCAACCAGTTGGAGACGAGGAATTCTTGGATCAAGATCTTGTTCTTGACCTGATGATGCGATGCGACAAATCGAGGAGAAACCTGAAATTGAATTAAAAGAATAAAACAGAAATGGAAAATTCTCAGAAAGGTATGGAACAGATGATCAGGGATGTCCGAATTTAATCGATTCCGTGGAAACGGGCCAAAACCATGCTTATGGTATGGTTATGATCCAATTATTTTCCTGTTTCGGTTCGGATCCTATTTTGGTTCCGTGAAGGTCGGAGCCGGTTGAAATCAGGGCAGATCCATTTCAAAATTTGATTTATAGTCATAAGCTATAAAAATTGACAGAACAGTATCTTGTATTATAGAGTGCAGAGAACGATCTTCTGTTACCGATAGTTTCTGCTTCAGATAAAATTTTTACGGTTCAAGATCAGATACATGCCATTAGATTCTTTGACTTGTTATGCCTATGGCTCGAAACCGATATCTTCCGCTTCAGTTCCGGTTCCATACAAAACCGAACCGAGCACACCCCTACTGATTCTAAATCAGCAACCGAGTTAGATTCCGTAAATGAAGAATCAAAAACTGTGGCTTAATTTCCATGGTCATGGTGTTTGATCAAATTATCTTCGATTCAAGCATAAGTCTAAACAAATTTCTAAGCAATGCGGACGAAAGTTCAAAATCAAAATCTTACCTAGAAAACCAAGCATTTTTAAATGATCTCATTAGTTTCTTTATTCTCCCGCTCTACGTTCAGATAGCTTAAGCTGCACTGTAGACGAATTTCATCCTTGCCAACTGACAAAAAGCACATCCATTTTCAGTGGAGTTGATATGAGTTGCATTGATTGTTCCAACTTTTCCACTTAAGTTCTAGAAACAGCAATATTCAGAGCCATGAATAACATAAAGTTAATGCTCTTAATCCAAGGTTTCTGAATTTCTCTCATAGAATACTCAGCGTTGATACCCCTGAAATACATTTGTTTACTTTTCTTGGTCCTGCTGAATTAGTTCTGTATAC
>JAAUYH010104385.1_pt1 | contig 14016 bp, 9 predicted proteins | sample 7278061 | NCBI WGS metagenome assembly JAAUYH01 (sample SAMN14350203, study PRJNA611818) | marine sediment metagenome | isolation source: surface marine sediment (0.6m) | place: French Polynesia: Moorea | collected 2018-08
CATCCGAATTGTAGGTTTCCCTTGTGTCATCGCGGGTGGTAAATACCCAGTTGCTGCCAACGGACTCTAGCCTGAGGGATTGATCAAGTGTGTTCACCCAGTTGGCGCCGTCTTGCTCGAACCGAATGATGTTCCCGTCGGCTCTGGTAATCGTCTTGAACCCGGCTGGCGCCGTGAAGCCGCCATTCCAACCAGTCGCCGTGCGTACCGGCAAATAAGCCTTCGTAACGCCGCCGACCTCAATCTTGCAGATGTTTCCGCCGGCGAATGTTGCGATCCCCGACGCCAAGTCGCCTCCCCACAGACCGGCCTTGATGTCGTTGAAGCCGTCCGTACATGCGTCGCTGGCGTTATCGTAGGTGGACGACTGGTTCACCGGGGCCGCGAAACTTACCGTGGCGGCCCTGTCGGGCCGTTCGTCTAAGACTCTGGAGTAGGTATGCCGCCAGCCCGCTGCCATGTTGGCGCTGGTCTTGAACGGACCGCTGCTGTTGTAGTGCCTTTTGAAACGCAAAGACCCGGCGCCAGCGCCTTCGAAGTCGGTTTCGACCTGGTACTTGTTTCCCGTGGCCGGATTGCAGGGGTTTGATTCGTTGTCCGGACACTTTTGTTCATTGACGGATGGGTCCAACACGAATCCGTCAACGCAGCTGTGACCCTCCGAACCGATAACCTGGCCAGCGGGACAATCGGCATCGGTATTGAAGTACGGGTACCACTGCACGTAGATAATGCCGTGTCTTCCGCCTCGCCTGTACACATTAAAGCCGTGCCTGTAGAAGCAGGACGCGGGGTTACTTCCACCACAGTAGTACGTCGTTTGGTCGTTGAAGGCCGGATGGGGTTCGCAGTCGAGGCCGGGCGTCCAATAGTGGCTGCTCGTCCTGCAAAAGTCGTCTGCAGCCTGTCTAGCCACTGCCAAGTCGGGAAAAGGACCGTAGGTATCCCGCCATCGCGCAGAGTCCGTCGTTGTGAAGCCGTCGGCCTTGTCAGCGATCCACAGTTTTGGATCTGCAAGCGCATTTTCTGCGGAGAGAACCCCAAATGCAGTAAACAGAAAAAGCTGAAACGACAGCTGACGAAGTGATGGCGACTTCCTAGCTCGCAACGCACCAAAATACATCATCGATATCCCCTGATAATCCCATGGGACCTTTTGCCTAATGCGAAAGGTCGTGTCAAATTTGTTACTGAAGTACCAAATAAATATTGAGAAAATTTTTCCAAGTCGCATTTGCGCAAAAATTTTGGAGACCGCGCGAGTTAAGATCACCAGGCTGCTGGAAAACCCGGTGGTTTATCTTCATCCACGAAACACTCGTTGACTTGAAGCATACCGGTGCTATCTTGACTGGCTGCGCGTCGGTCTGCGCGCGTTAATTTCGGCGGAAGCTAACGCCACTATTGCGAAAATTAATCCAATATTCGGCCGTCGTTTTCCGTCAGATCCCCGGGCTTCAAGACTGTTTTGCGGCGGCCGCTAAACGGAGGAGCCACTCGCTCATCTGACGATCTCAAGGCAATGACTGCGGTCAAAACACCGGAACATCGAGGATCAATTCGATCCATATCGCCAGTGCTCATTCTTCTCAGTGTCGACTCGGCGTCGCGAAAGCAGGATAGTCTGCGACGAATGACAATCAATCGACCTAGAAGCGTTACCACGCATGTTCGAACTTGGTCGGCTCCTGCTGCGACAAGTGCTCGTAGGTCTGCCAGCGACGGTCGACGGTTTCCTGCGCCATCTGCATCATGCGCTCGGCCTCTTCAGGATTCGTCTTCGTGAGCACCTTGTAACGATTCTCGTTGTAGGCGTATTCACGCAGCGGAATCGTCGGACGCGGCGAGTCGAGTACGAACGGTTTCTTGCCGGCCGCCCTCAGTGCCGGGTTGTAGCGAATCAGCGGCCAGTAACCGCTCGCCGTCGCCAGCGCCTGTTGCTTGAGCCCGTCCTTCAGGTCATAGCCGTGCGCGATGCAGTGGCTGTAAGCAAGAATCAGCGACGGTCCGTTGTATTCCTCCGCCTCGCGCATCGCGAGCAGCGTCTGCTGCGGGTTCGCACCCATCGCGACCTGAGCCACGTAGACATTGCCGCTGGAGATCGCCTGCAGCGCAAGATCCTTCTTGCCGATGCGTTTGCCGGCCGATGCGAATTTCGCCGACGCGCCCAACGGTGTGGCTTTGGACATCTGGCCACCGGTATTGGAATACACCTCGGTATCCATGACCAGCACGTTGACGTTGCGACCGCTGGCGAGGACATGGTCGAGACCGCCGGAGCCGATGTCGTAGGCCCAGCCATCGCCGCCGACCAGCCAGATGCTGCGGCGAACCAAGTGATCCACGATCGACAGCAGCGCCTCGGCCTTCGGGTTCTCCCGTTCGCGAGTCACTGCCTCCAGGCGCTCCTTAAGCTCTTTGACGCGTTGCCTCTGTGCGCGAATTTCGCTACCGATCGTCTGGCCGGCATTGATTAACTGATCAGCGAGTTCCTCGCCGATCTCGGGTGACAGTTCCTCGACCATCTGCTTGGCGATCGCCATGTGGTGATCGGCCGCGATACGCATGCCCAGGCCGAACTCGGCGTTGTCCTCGAACAGTGAGTTGGACCAGGCAGGGCCACTACCCTCCGCGTTCTTGGCCCAGGGTGTCGTCGGGAGGTTGCCGCCATAGATAGACGAGCAGCCGGTCGCGTTTGCCACGAGCAGGCGAGGTCCGAACAACTGCGACAACAGTCGGACGTAAGGCGTCTCACCGCAACCGGCGCAGGCGCCGGCGAACTCGAATAACGGCTGCAGGAACTGCGCGCCGCGCACTGACGAAAATTCGACGGCCGCGCGATCGTTGAAATCGAGGGTTTCGAAGAACTCGATGTCCTTTCGGGTCTTCTCGAGGATCGGCGCCTTGTCCGTCATGTTGATCGCCCGAACCTCCGGATCGTCCGGGCTGCGAACCGGGCAGGCATCAACGCACAGCGTGCAGCCCGTGCAGTCTTCTGCGTAAACCTGCAGCGAGTAGCGCGTCTCCGGGAATCCGCGGGCGCTGATTGGCGCCGTTGCGAAGCCTTCCGGTGCATTCTCTAACGAACTTTCGTGGTAGAACTTCGCGCGAATGACGCTGTGCGGGCAGACGAACGAACAGTTACCGCACTGGATGCACAGATCCGCATCCCACAACGGTATACGATCGGAGACGTTGCCTTTTTCAAACTGCGCGGTTGCACTGGGATACGTACCGTCGACGGGTAACGCGCTGACCGGCAGTTCGTCGCCATGGCCGCGCATGATCTGCGCCGTAACCTCACGCACGAACGGCGGCGCGTGCGGCGGCACGACGGCATTCAGCGGCCGATCGCTGCTGACCTTCGCCGGTACCTTTACCTCGTAAAGATGATCGAGCGCTGAATCGACCGCCGCGAAGTTCTGGTCGACGACCTCCTGGCCCTTCGAGCGATAGGTCTTCTCGATCGCCTTCTTGATCTGCTGGATTGCCTCGTCTCTTGGGAGGACGCCGGACAGCGCGAAGAAGCAGGCCTGCATGATCGTATTGATGCGTTTGCCCATGCCCGCCTCTTTGGCGACGGCGCGAGCATTAATGACATGGAAGCTGAGCTTCCGGTCGATGATGATTTCCTGCACCGGCTTTGGCAGCTCGTCCCACACCTCGTCGGGTCCATACGGGCTGTCCAGCAGAAATACGGCGCCCTCCGCTGCGTCCTTCAGCAGTTCGATCCTGTTGACCTGGTCGAACTGGTGGCAGGCAATGAAGTTCGCTGACTGGATCAGGTAAGGCGAATGGATCGGCTCCGGTCCGAAGCGCAGGTGCGACACCGTTCTCGAGCCGGACTTCTTCGAGTCGTAGACGAAGTAGCCCTGGCAGTGCAGGTCCGTGTTCTCGCCAATAATCTTGATGCTGTTCTTGTTGGCACCGACGGTACCGTCCGCGCCCAGACCGAAGAACAATGCACGCGTCGACTTTTCGTTCTCGATATTCCAGGACGCGTCGTAGTCGAGGCTCGTGTACGTCACGTCGTCATTGATGCCGATTGTGAAATGATTCTTCGGCTCGTCTTTTTCGAGCTCATCGAACACGGCTCGAACCATGGCAGGGGTAAATTCCTTCGACGACAGGCCGTAACGTCCGCCGATGATCCTCGGCATCGACGCACGAGCGCCGGAGGCGACGGCTTCGGCGAGCACCGTGACGACATCCATGTACAGCGGCTCGCCACTCGCGCCATGCTCCTTCGTACGATCCAGCACCGCAATCGACTTCACGCTCTCCGGCAGTACCGCCAGCATGTGCTCCGCCGAGAATGGACGGAACAGGCGTACGTTGATCATGCCGACGCCCTTGTCCGGCAATGCGTCGATCGTCTGCTCGACCGTTTCGGCACCCGAGCCCATCAGGACGATGATACGTTCGGCCTCGGGATCGCCGTGGTAGTCGAATAAGTTGTAGCGACGACCGGTAACGTCGGCAAACTGGTCCATGACTTTCTGCACGATACCCGGCGTCTGGTTATAGAAGTTATTTGCGCTCTCCCGACCCTGGAAGTAGACATCGGGGTTCTGCGCCGTGCCGCGAATGAACGGGTTATCCGGGTTGAGCGCCCTCGAACGATGCTCGTAGACCAGCCCGTCATTGATCATCGCGTGCGTCTCCGCCTCGCTGACGAGATCAATCTTGTCCACCTCATGAGACGTCCGGAATCCGTCAAAGAAATGCAGGAACGGTACGCGTGCCTCCAACGTCGCGGCATGGCTGACGAGCGCGAGGTCCTGCGCAGTCTGAACTGACGACGAGGCCATCATCGCAAATCCCGTCGTGCGGGCGGCCATAACGTCCTGGTGGTCACCGAAGATAGACAGCGCCTGCGCCGCCAGCGAGCGCGCGGCTACGTGAAAGACGGCAGGCGTCAACTCGCCCGCGATCTTGTACATGTTGGGCAGCATCAGCATCAGGCCCTGTGACGCCGTGAACGTCGTCGTCAATGCGCCGGTCTGCAGTGCGCCATGCGCCGTTCCGGCGGCACCGCCCTCGCTCTGCATCTCGATGATGTCCGGCACCTGGCCCCAGATGTTCTCCTTGCCGGCGGCTGACCAGACATCGGCCTGCTCCGCCATCGGTGACGACGGCGTAATCGGGTAGATCGAACAGATCTCGCTGACCGAGTACGCAACGCGGGCGACCGCCTCGTTGCCCTCCATCGCACGTTTTTCCGTCATGCCTTCGCTCCTTCGCCGGGCTCGTCGATCATCTCAATGGCGTGGCAGGGACATTGCTCATAGCAGACGGCGCATCCCGTGCACTTGTCGAAGTCGAACTTGTAGCGCTTGCCGGGACCCAGTTTGATGATCGCACCCTCGGGACAGGCGCCGTAGCAACCGTCGCACTCGAAGCAGTTGCCGCAGGACAGGCAACGCCTGGCCTCAAACAGGGCTTCTTGTTCGGTCAGGTTCTTCAGAATCTCGTCGAAACCCTTTGTTCGCTCATCAATAGGCAGGCGATCCTGCTCGACCTGCGGCGCCTCGGTCCGGTACCAGAGATGCAGCCTCTCGTGACCGATAATCGGGTTGCGTGTGCCGCGCTTGTAGCTCTTGCCGTTTAAGAAGGCGTCGATGTGCCGCGCCGCATGTTTGCCGTGACCCACGGCGACCGTGACGGAACGCTCCGCGGGCACCATGTCGCCACCGGCGAAAATGCCCTCGTGACCGGTCATCATGTTGTCGTCGACGATGACGGTGTGGTCCCACTCGAACTCGATAACGGGGACCTTTTCCAGGAACTCGGTGTCGGTGTCTTGTCCTACCGCGAGGATCAGCGAGTCCGCCTCGAGCTCCTCGAAGCGTCCCGTCGGTTGCGGGCGACCGTTCTCATCGAGTTCCATGACCTCGACTTTGAACGTGGACTTGTCGATTTCCTTGATCGTGCGCAGCCAGTTGATCTTGACGCCTTCTTCGATAGCCTCGTCGGCCTCGAAATCGTGGGCAGGCATGCTGCTTCGATCGCGCCGGTAGATGATCATGGTCTCGGCGGCGCCAAGGCGTTGGGCGGTCCGGGCGGCATCCATGGCCGTGTTGCCGCCACCGTAGACGGCTACCCGGCGACCCAGCGCCGGGGGCTCACCCTCGTTCGCCTGGCTTAAGAAACTGACGGCATCGAGGATCTTGCCGGCATCGCGATTCGGAATCTCGATCTTCTTGCTGATGTGTGCGCCGACCGCGGCGAAGACGGCGTCGAATCCACCCGTCTCTTTCTCCGCCAGCACGTCGTCGACGCGATGATTGAGCGTGATCTTCACGCCGAGGTTCTCAATTCGGCGAATCTCGGCCTGCAGTTCGTCTCGTGGCATGCGATACGCGGGAATACCGAAATGGATCATGCCCCCCGCTACCGGGCCGGCCTCTCGGATTTCGACTGAGTGTCCGAAGTTCGCGAGATGATAGGCTGCCGACAGTCCGCTGGGGCCGGCCCCGATGATCAGGATCTTCTTGCCGGTCTGAGTCGCAGGTTTCTCGAACTGCCAGTCATTTTCGAGCGCGAGATCTCCGAGGAAGCGTTCCACCGCGTGAATGCTGACCGAGCTGTCCGTGAACGCCCGGTTACACACGTCCTCACAAGGGTGATAGCAGACGCGCCCGTGGATGGATGGCAGCGGATTGTTCCTGACGATCTCGCGCCAGGCCGCCTCGTGCTCGCCGGCCTGGGCCAGTGCGAGCCATGCCTGGATATTCTCACCAGCCGGACAGGCGTCGTTGCAGGGTGGAAGAAAGTCGACGTAGTCAGGGCGCCTTGTCCGTAAGGCACCTGTACCTCGGGCGTGTTGCGTCAGGTCGGCGCGTTGAGTCAGGTCGATGCTTGCCATTTGCGGCAAGTGTTAAACAGGCCACCCACGACGGGTATCAGGGGTATTACGGATGCTGTTGGGTGACAACCACCCGCCGTCGCTCGGCAGCTCTCGATTGCTGATGAAGAACCGTACGCCGGATGTATCTACGACTGCCGTGTCGGTAGATACCCCGCGCGGGCAAGTTGCTGATCATGCCAGCGGCTCAAGGTGAGCAATGCCAGTATCGCGCCCGACAATGCCCACGCCATGTCGGACTGCGTATCCCACATGTAACCTTGCGTGCCAAGAAAGGAATCGGCCGCCTCTTCCGACAACAGGGCGACCCACCATTCGATCAGCTCGTAGAATGCACTGATAGCAAGACACGCGCAGACAATCAGGAAATCGCGCCACGCCGGTGTACGCACGACGTTCAGACGAATCAGTAACTCTCGAGCGATGATTGCCGGTACAAAACCCTGCGCGAGATGCCCAAGCTTATCGTAGTCATTGCGGCTGCCGTTGGTCAGCTCCTGGAACCAGTCGCCGAGTGGGACCAATGCATAGGTGTAGTGGCCACCGACCATGAGGATGACGCAATGTATGAGTATCAGCACATATACGAGCGTCGTTAACGGGAAACGTTTCAGTGTCGCCAGCAGTATCGCCGCACCGGCAACGGCAGGAAACACCTCGAGCCCCCAGGTCGGATAGTCATGCGGATCGATCCCTGACCAAACCAGGACCGCCAGAAATATGACCACCCAGGCGATACGCGCTGCCGACATGAACTCTCCTTCGATCTGTGCGCCTGCCATGCACCTTAGCGCAGGTCACCCTGGATCGCAGCAACGACAGGCAGTGGCGTGAGCCGCATTACACGACTCACGCACGAAGGTTGTCAGGGCAGGTTGCAGATGACTCCAGTGATATTGGGGTGGGAGAAATCCGGTCGACAGACCCAGCCTCCCCAGGCTTCCTCCCAGTCCGCCCAGTTCTCGTCCCGCTCGTCCCAGGCGTCTTCCTCGCCACCATCGGACGGCATCCCCGGCGACCCGGAGGGTCCGCCTGACGATGACCCGGAGTTCGGCGTCACTGGTGTTTCAGCAGGCACGGGCAATACGCCGTCGGGATCCAGCAGGCTGCGCGGGTACTTGTACGTCAGTAAGTCCCCGTTCGGGAACATCAACAGAATCTGAATGATCAAATCCTCGACAAACAACTCATCGAGCAACCGATAATCGTAGGGATCGAAGATGAACTTCGCATTGATGTCGACGATGATTGTATTGCCGAAGCTATCGGACAGATGGAACCGCGTGTCGTCGAATGACAGCGAGCTGTTCCTGCCAAATATCAGGTTGAGCGCGAAGTTCCTCGCGTCCTCGGGATGCTCGGAGATATCCCTGCAGTCCTCGCAATCGAATTGCGGCCATTCATCGGCCACCGAGGCATCCGTAAAAAAAATCGCCGTAAAGGCGATCAAGGTCAAACCAGTGTTTTTCAGGAGTCCAGTCATCATAAGGCCTCCTCGATCCGGCTTTCGCCAAACACGTCGATCTGAACCTTACGCATGCGTTCGAGATTGCCGTCGACGATCCTGTCGAGTCGCTCGATGTCGTCGGACTCGAAGCGATATTGAACCAGGTCCTCCAACAGCCAGTCTGTGTTGACGCTGGGATCGAAATGGCTCGCGGTCCTCGAGATGATATACGCCTTACCGACTGCCGCTCGGGCGCCCGGCGCGTCTCCCCGGAGCGAGCCTGTCTGGCTCATCAGGTACAGCAACGGTCTCACGTTGTCCGGCTGTAGCGCCACTGCACGCAGCATCAACTCATTGGCCGCACCCTCTTTGCGCTGGTACAGCAAGCGCTTGCCAAGTTCTTCGGCAGCCGTCGCATCGCTGTAAGACAACACCCACAGGTCCGCATCGCTGTGACCGGCGAACGGCTTTTCCACATCGGGCGGGTCGCAGGAATAGGCATCCGTCACTAGCCCGTTGCCGAGATCGACCATGTGTTGCCTGACGGTACAATTTCGGTCTTTTCGGACCCTGAGTCCCATGACGACTTCCGTTTCCGATCCATCGCCGTCGACCACTTCGCTCCCGTCCTGCGGATCTTCCTCCACGGCCAGCGGCAGCTCAGTCGATTGCGTTTCCGATTCCGGCGTGAGCGACATTAGCTCGTCGTTGCTGCCACGGGGCAGCAGCAAAACCGCAGCCAGGACCAGTAACGCCGCCAGCGCAACCAGCCCCGCTATTTGCTTGTTCATACTTGCCTCCTTGCATTGATTAAAGAACAGCTGCATCGAGTGGTCGCATGACCTCTCGGTGCCCATTCATCATCTGCAGTCGACGAGCGCCCTGCCAGCAGCGTAAGTGATCGGAGAACGCATTTTCGCGATCTACAATGACTCGCTGCAGGCTGATGACATCATGATGTATGGTCTGGGTCATGCGATCGCCTGCCGTTGTTGCCCTGCTCCTGATTGCTGCGTTAGCCGGCATTTTCCTTTTTGCTGTCGATTCCTCAGACAGACCGCGACCCGAGCATGCTCAGTACTCCGCCGATGTCGACAATCCCGACACGGCAGAAGACAACGAGGCACAGGTTCCGAAAACGACGAGTCCCGAGACTGAGGTCGTCGAGCCCTCGGAAACGGGTGAGGACTGCACCCAGATCTATCTGAAACAGATGGCGCGCCTGGGAACGGAAGTGCTGACCGATGTCTTCGCAAACCAGGTCCTGGAGGAAGCACGATCTCGTTGGGCGGAGTCGAACAACCTCGAACTGAGAATCTTCGCCGCGCAACTGCTCGACGAATATGACGAGGGTGTCAAGCTCTTCGCACGCGCGATGGAGCAGCCGACGTCGTCACCGTATTTTCTCTGGTCCGCTGTCAATATGTGCCTGGAGAATCTCGAGAATGGCAGGTGTCCGATCGAAGACTGGCTGGACCGCCTGCTTGCCGTTGACTCCGAGAACAGCCTCGTCTGGATCCGGGCGGCCGGCTACTACCATTCGACGGGCGACCTACAACGAGCCAAAGCCGCGCTGGACCAGGCGGTTATCGCGTACGAGGCAAACGACTACTGGACCGAGAACATCATGAACGCTAAGGCTGGCATCGATGTTGTCGGCGGATTCTCAGAGAGCGTCAGCTACGTTCTTGCGATCGAGGTGGCGCCCGTCTATCCGAGCCCGCGGGCCCTGTACGAGAAAATGTGCAAAGAGATGGCGGTGAAGGACCCCGAATGGGCAGTCTCGTGCGCATCTTACGGTGAGCATGTCGGCAAGATCGCTACCCGAGCCAAGGTCCGCAGGAACGCTAAATCCCTCCAGGCCGATGTACTGATAGCTACAGGAGAACCGGAAGACAGTGCGCAAATCATGGCACTGCGCGAGTCGCCAACGCCCTATCGCGACGATGAGATCTTTCGCTACCCGGATTCAGTGATGCTTTTTGTGTCGCTGTTGGAGAGTGATGGCGAGATCAGGGCACTTGAACGTCTGAGAGCAGAGCACGAGAAGCGCAGGCGCGACGGTTTCAAGCCGGCATGCGGCGACGTAACGCAGAATTGAGTGATTGACGTTCGGCGTTTTCGACCCAGCGTCGCACGAATGTCGGACTGTCAGTAGGCGCCCAGCTTGCCGCGCAGGTCGGATAGGCGATTGACCATGCCCCAAACCAGGGACGGGTACTTCGTCTCGAGATCATCCTCGTCCACCGCATCGTCCTCGGCCTCGACTTTTGAATCCAGGTAGACCAGGTAGTCGGTTAGCAGGTGTTCGAGTTTGACCTCAAGCAGTTCCTTCCTGCGAAGCTGGCGCATGTGCCAGGACGGAAAGCGCCGTTCCTTGAGTTCGTGCTCGACAACGGCATGAAGCACCCGGTGCCGCTTGTCGCGACTGATGACTTCCATCAGGTCTTCAATCGTATCGTCGTCGCCCTCGATGTACTGGACGAAACGATCCTTTTCGAAGTAGAGGTAGCCGGTGATGCCGCGGTCAAAATTCAGGGCAGCCGCCTCTGCGGCAAGACTCTCGAGCGCCATTTTGTCAAAGTAAACGAGCGCCTCGCTTACGTAAACGACACCACGCATAGCCCAGATACCCCCCGATTCATAGACTTAGACGTTACAACGACGGTCTATTACCATATTGGTTCAGAATTCGGGACGCAAGTCAGCATGATGTTTGAGTCCCGACGGAAAACTTCCCGGTCGGTCAAGCACCTTCAAACCTCGGGCAAGTGTCCCGTCTTGACGAAGATCAGTGCGCCGTCTTCTTTCGTACAGGGCTGATGGCGGCTTCCATGCGGGTTGCGCAGCCAGCTACCGGCAGGATAGCTGCCGTGTTCATCGTAGAAGTTGCCTTCGATGACGAAGATCTCCTCACCGCCCCAATGGCTGTGACTGTTGAACTGCGTGTCCGGTGCCCACTTGACCAGTGCGACATTCTCATTCTCGTAGGTGTGCAACGGCATCACCGACAAGCCCTTCACCAGACCCGGCTGCCACTCGCCCTGACTCGTGTCGATGACCTTCTGCTCGCTGTCCGCCTTCGAGAACTGGTGCAGCTTGACGAAAATCAGCGCGCCCTCCGGACCGATCGACGGCGTGTGAGCCGTACCAATCGGGTTTCTTATGTAGCTGCCGACGCCGTAGCGACCGTCTTCATCTGCGAACACGCCCTGGAGGACCAGGAACTCCTCTCCGCCACCGTGGACGTGCCTTGGGAACGCGCTGTTGGCGTCGTAGCGGACGAGCGACGTCGCGCGCGCGACCTCATCACCAATCCGGTCCAGCATCATGCGAGTCACGCCGGGTGCCGGAGACGGCACCCAGTCGTAGTCTTCGGGCCGGATAACGACGCGTTCGTCAAAGTCTGCGTTGAGACGCATTCCGTTGCTGGCGGCGTCAGGCATCACTACTCTGCCGGCTCGGCCGGTTCCTGTTCTGCCAGCCTCTCCCTGACAAGACCTTCGAGCCTGGTCAGACCACCCGACCTGCCGTACTCCAGCGCCTCTTCTTCAGATGCGCCATCCTGGACCTTGCCAAGTGCCAGCAATGCACCCACCCGGTTACCGCTGCCGCAGTGAACGAGCACCGGCCCGTCATATTGACCGAGGATTTCCTTGAGCTTCGCCGCATTGTCAAAGTTAACCGCATCACGACCCTCGATCGGCAGCTCGACGTAGTACATACCTAGCTCCTCGACGACCTGGGCCTCGTCGAATCCGCGATTCTCGCCAGGCCCGCGCAGGTCGATTACCGCTGCGTAGCCGTTCTCCGCGAAAATATCGAGCATCTCCTCGTTCGGTTGTCCGGAAACGGTAATGCCGTCGACCGGCGACACGGTTCGATACTCGACAACCTTGTCGAGATCGACCTTGAGGCTCGAAACAGATGCGAGCTCGTCATCTGCCGCATAGGCGGTCGCGAATGCGAATGACAGTAGCAACAGGACTCTGGATAACATTCTGGCTTCTCTCCGGGTTACTTAGGGTTTCATCGTTATGCTTGAGCTCAGCTCAACGCCGTATTCGGTCATGCGGATATCGACCGACATGCGCTCGTAGAGTTTCGCAATCTCGTCCAGCATCAGCTTGCTGCTGTCCTGCACTGCCGACTGGCCTGAGTTGGCAAGCCCCAACTGCGTCGCCTGCGACACGAGATTGATGTAGGCATCGGCATCGACGTCGACATACATCAATGGGGCATCCTTGTTGGGCGACATCTTCATCAAGGTGTCGAGGCGTTTGTCCCCGTCAACACCGGCGGCGACGCCGATCGCATCATCGGACATAGAAATCCAGGCTTCAGTCTCGTTCGGACCGAGACGGTCGGTCGGAAGTGGCACCACTTTGCCATCAGGCTGGAGGTTCAACGCCGCGATCTCGGGCACGAACATGTTGCCGAGAGCCATCAGGCTCTCCGGGTTGTCGATCGCCAGCAGACCACTGGCCTTTGCGTCAACGTCGGTCGGCGCTGCGCCAGGCTGCAGGCCCTCGATGGATTCGACCGAGAAGATAAAGCCCTTGAAGTCGTAGGCGGTGGGCGGCACCGGCTGGCGCTTCATGAATTCCAATGCCTGTGTAGCGCCCTCATTGAAGCCTGCCATGAACTCGCATTCGAAGGGCTTAGCGACCATCGCCTCGAGTCTCCGCTCGGCGAACGTGCGCGCGACTTTGGCATTGAAACTCATACCGAATACCAACAGACCGTCGCTGAGTGTCCCGAGGCCGGGAACCGGGGAAGCAAGGTCTTTCAGGTCTTTGGCGATGTCGTCTCGCAATTCGAAGATGACGGCAGTGTCGACGCGGCTGGCATCCGCTTTGCGCAGACCCATGACAATTCGCGGCGCAACCGATGACATCAGCTGCAGCTCGTTACGGCAGGTGTCACTGAGAGTTTCGTCGATCGATCCCCGGCCCTGCTCGATCATCGCCTGGTCGATCAGCCCGCCTGTCGCGAGCGCCACGGACAACAGACTTTCGGTGCTGGTATAGCCGATGTACTGATCCTGGAACCCGTATTTGGCGGCAATGTCCGCCAGCGTGCCCGCCGCGGCGATGTTCTCTGCAGGCGCCGTCAGCCCCAACAGCGTCTGTAGCTGATCGTCCGCATAAGCCGCCGGCGCGAGGCTAAATACCGCCTGCTCGTCGCGAACCAGGAGCAGGAGCTTCAGCTCTTCAAACGTCGCGTGCTGGTAACTGGCCCCTCCGAGTTCCGACGTCTCCAGTTCAAGATTGGCCTGGCCGGCCAGTTCCGCAATCTTCGAGTTGAATGCGTCGACATCCTGCAGCTCAACGCGCAGGACGGGCAACAGCTCGTTGCCATAGACCAGCACCTGGGCGTCGGGTCCGATACCCGCCTCCTGCAAGCCCTCTGTCGACATAAGGTCGCTGAGATCGGTAAAAAGATCGAGGATCTCCCTGACTTCCGGCGTCAGTTCATCTGCATCCTCCTGGCCGCTGAGAATGGCCTGCTCGATCAGCTTCCGGTTATCCGAGTTGATGATATCCATATGCGGTTTGACCCGCGCCCGGTAGTCCTCGGGCATAGGCTCAAGTCGCGCGAATACATACGGGCTGTCGGCCGGGACGTAACGCAGCAGCGATGACTCGTCGGAAAACGCGGTGTTGGCGTCACGCGACTTGCCGCAGGCGGCGATGAGTCC
>JAAUYH010004488.1_pt1 | contig 14009 bp, 14 predicted proteins | sample 7278061 | NCBI WGS metagenome assembly JAAUYH01 (sample SAMN14350203, study PRJNA611818) | marine sediment metagenome | isolation source: surface marine sediment (0.6m) | place: French Polynesia: Moorea | collected 2018-08
GCTTCTCATCGGAAGTCAAACGCTTTCGAGTTGCCTTGCCTGTTGACATAGGCAACTTTGACGACGGCGGGAGAAGCCTACGCATGATTAACACACTAAAACGGCACTAAATAATGCAAGCACTATTGCTTGTCGGATATAAATAGAGTGGCACTAAACTGATCGGCACAAAAGTGGAAGTTGACCTGTAACAGGCAACTCTTGATCTGCTCCAAGAATAAATTATTAGTAGAACAATCCCAATTATTAGAACTAGAATACCTATTCTTGAGTGTCGCTGATTACTTATCTCCCGAGGATTTCTATTTGAAACCGCTGGATGCTAGTGCACTGAGTCGAGAGATTGTTGAAACGGAACTTGTATACTAGATAGTGCTCACGAAGCATTTGGGAGCGGAAAATGAGAAGTCGGGTAGGATTTATTTTTGACTACTATCGTGTGGTTCTGGGCTCTATAGGTGAAAAAGAGGTCATCCCTTCACTCTGGCAATCGACTTGTCGCATACTACATTAAGATCCAAAGTTATGGCAGATGTTAAACTCCCGTGTGTAAAATATGCAAGCACAAACTGAGAGGGTGGATCGCGAGAGATACGTCCATCGTAAGCAGAAATAAAGCGCCTCGAGTTGAGTCAATAAAACGAGGGATGAAACCCCAAACACTAACCCAATCGAGATGGCAGTCTTGTTGGCTCATCATATCACGTTAGACCACTCGCACAATCCAACAAAACAAGAACATCAGAACCGTCTTTCAGGAATATTAGTGTTCTTGTGAGATTTGCAAATTGCTTCACAATTCACTTTCAACTCACACCAATTCTTCACCATTACATTATGAATTGACAGCAAGCCACTTCACATCTGCATCATAAGTGCGTAGACAGACAGTGGCATTAGGTAGGAATTGCATAGGTCTCAGAACTCCATAAAAGCTGACCTACTCCCACCTTTTGGGGCAGTGAACACAGGAAGAACCCATAGCGTCTTGCGATCACCACATCGCGCGGCCGAGTTGCTCCCCATTAGGGGTTCCCGTCTGAGCGTCATTCGCGAATTAACTCGACCCTCTACCAATCTCGCGCTTCGACATTCACCTCGAGAGGCTCTCTGTCGACCTCATTACTATTCACTTTGCTGATTATCTGTCGGACCTTCACTGCTCTTGTGATCTATTCTGTGTGGTCACACTGTTGAGTATCTGTTAGACGTTCCCTGCTCTTGTGATCGAATTTCTTGGTAACACTGTTGAATATTCGTTGAACCTTTCCTGCTCTTGCGATCGACTTTGTTTGTTCATCTCTACCGAATATCATTTGAAACCTGGTGGAGTGCCGTATTGTAGTCAAGGTATCCCTGGCGTGCCTTCGTTCTTTGAGCTAAGCCTATTGAATTGGTGCTACTCGTATATCTCTCTGACATTTCAGAAGTTCGAACTCCTTTGGTTGCTTAGCACTCTGGTAGAAATTCGTATCTGCTGCCAATCTCGGTCTGCGGAACCGGCCATAGCGGCCAAAAGGGCAAAGACGATAATTGTCTCAGGGGTTGTCAGTTGTGTGAGAGGCCTCGACTAAGGTATCTAAGCTACTTCTTGGAGGTTCCTTAGTTACCGAGCGGGTCTGAGTGATGCCACTCAGAAGTAAAGCCATAAGGGAACTGTACAAGCGCCAGAAAGATCTGCAGCGGAGGAACGAGACAGAAGCAGCGAAGTACGCGCCTATCTGTTCACTCACGCCGGATCAAGAGGGACATGTCCGCGAAATCTTATCGCGTCGACGTGCCGCCTCTCAAAGATCTGTTTCTAAGTCGGAGCCTCTGTCATGCAATTTACGTAGAGACATTTGGCCTCTTCGCTCAAAGTCGCTTCCCAGAAAAGTTCTGAAAAATTTGAAGAAGCCGGCTCTTCGGCGAAAGGGAAACAAGGACGCTCCTCCAGTTGGTGCAAAGCCTGAATCCATTATGCCGAACACTACATACATAGAAAACGGTTGGCAAGTTTGTGCCTTCTGTTCTATCTGGACGGCGTCTAGAATGGAATTAGCGGAGCACGAAATTTCGGCCCTCCATTAACGCGCTGTTGCGCTCAAGGATATTCCTTTCAGCTGCCTGTGCCCCTGCGGTAAGAAATCTGACAATAAGTTTCACGCCTATCAACACTTCAATAATTGTGAAGACGGTAAGCAGTACTTGTAGTTAGAGCTTTATCTGGCAAACATTCTTTTGGTATTGATTTTATAGTATTTTAAGAACTTATGGCTCGTTAGTATGTCGGAAGAAGCTGCAGACGAAGCTCAAGTGAAGCGTCAGAAGAGGTTTGAACACCTAAATAAGATGGCCGCCACTTTTACGGCACTGTCAACATCCGAAGTTATTGCGCTAAGCACTGCAAGTGCTATATTGACTACGTTCGGGCCTGACAGGCCGAAAAAACCTTTCGAAGTATTGGATATTGCGGAATCATGCTTCCCACCTGTTGATAAAGTTTTCAATGATGACTTATTTAGCAAACCACTGATTCCAACTACCATACTTCGCAATGTTTGTGAATTTAATGAAGTAACTCCCATAACTGATGAAATGCTGAACGAATTGAATATTGGTGACCTGCGTACATTCAGTGGCGGTCTTGTATCTCTAATTTGGCTTGGATCGCTATTGTCACTATCAGTTAACAAACTTCGGCAAATTATTGAACAACGTCACCGATCAAGTTCTATTTCACACTCTCTGATATGCAAAACAGAACCGCAACATAACGGCGCCTCTGGAAGATTGACATCTAGCAATCGATTTGTTATTCATCAAGCAAGCCGAGATGACCTGGCCGACAGAGTTCAAAACCTTGAACTATTGGTACAAAGGTCATCCCAACCCCTCGAATAATCCTGACCACAGAATTTCCTCAGATTTCAATCCACAAATTTCTACGAATATAAATCAATCGAACAACAATGTGTTCATTAGATACAAAACAGGGCGAGAAGGCCGTCAGTACTCAAGCATTGTAGCAATCCACCAACTTTCCCGGGGTAGAACACAAAATGATGCTCCACGGGCTAATATCGGAGGTTTGATCAAATCTTTCAACCATCCTAGCACTAAGTTCTCCGTCAATTTAACCGAAAAAGAAATCTTTGCTAATTTATACATTTTGCTCCAGATTGGAAGCCAAGCTGGGAGATTCTACCACGAGCATGTACTTTCGAGAGTCAAGTCATTAGATGAAGCTTTCCGGATGCGTTATTCCAGATTTATGTCCAATGAAAGGCGAGATAGGTTGCTCTATCAATCGAATAATCTCAGATTTTCCGACTTTATGAAGAATTCTGGCGTTACAAGACAATCAGCCCTTCTAGAAATTTGCTCTATAGCCTCCAGTATTCAGTTACAACTTGGATCGTCATATCAAGACCCTCAACACTTACGCGATGCTCTTCTAACGGCCTGCAAAATGAAAAATGGGCTCATCGGCTATTGACAATGCCAACCAATGGCTTGCTGTATATCGTAGAGTCTCTGGCTCGTGCCATTACTGCGCAAGAAAATTTGGATTGGCTGACCCGTAATGTAACTTCAGCCTATGGAAACGAGCTCAACTTCAATGGCGAAGATACTTGGACAATTAATTTCTCACACGATAGACCTGGAGTACCTTACAGAAGGTATGGATGCGACAAAAAAGCAAACCATTGGACTGGAACATCACGAAAATTCCCAAACCTGCGGATGGAAAAAATCCGATTAGAAACTTTTGCCATCTACTGTGCCGTTTGTGTCTTTCTGACAGCTATCTCCTTCGTGATTGCCCTCTAATCACTCCTGCAAAACGTGTACAGATAGTGAGGCATGTATTTGCTGTTGATGCAGTAGCAGCTGACAGCGATGAGTGCAGCAATGCGCTAGATACTATTCAAGAATTCAACCATGAGCGATGGATGGATTTTATGCTTTGATTGAGTCCGATAACGATGAGCGAGAGTTGCCTAGCAATGTCAATTTCGCAACACTTGATGAAAGTCATATTCCTTTGCTTGATCAAAACTACGATCATACTTTTAAAGAGCTAGCAAATCGATCGTTCTATCACTCTTTGTTTGAAAACTACCATTTTCAATTTCGAAACATGCCCAAATGTCGACTTCGAAGGCGTTCGTATGGATAATGGAGCGCAAAAGAGCTTAGCAGGACTGCCAGCTTACAAACGATATTGCGCGTTTATCCACTTTCCTATTGATTTAGCTCCGAGCAAAGAAAAATTTAAGTTCGGCGATATAACTCATGAAAGTTTGGGAAGTACAGTCATACGTTTTCCCGTTGATGCTGAAGGAAACTACTTAGAGTACGAAACGTATGTAGTCAACCTTGACTTGCCTATTCTGTTCGGGCTGGACAAGATGAAAAAACACAAGTGGTACGTCAATGAAGTAACAAATGAGTTGTGTAATTATGATCAACCCGACATGAAAATGCAACTCACTTTCAAGAAAGGACATTTATATTTGGAATGGAATACGAAGTATGCTTTCTTCTCAAAGTCTGATCTTCTCAAAATGAACAAAAGATTTGCTCACCCTACAGCTGAAAAGCTTGCGGCACTTCTTCGCCGAGCCTAACCACATCAACATTCTAGCTCTACGAAAAGAACCTTTGATGAAATAGTCCGCCACTGTAATTCTTGTCGGAGAATGGCATCGAAGCCCTTTGTCTTCTAGGTAACGATGCCGGATAAGATTCAGTTTAACCATGAAATCATCTTGGATCTCGCCTGGATTGAGCCGACCCGTTCTCCATATCGTAGATCGTGGGACTCACTTTTCCGCTGCGCAATTCGTCCATGTGAATGCGCTGCATCTGTTTAGAATACTTTCGTTTCAATATGGGTTACAGTCTATGTTGGATTCCCAAATGTGCTGACTCACGATTTCGGACCTTGCTTTACAAGTGAATTCTTCAGGAACAATTGTATCGAGCTTGGGATTGTACCAAAAGAAATACCCTGCGAATCACACAACTCTATGGGTGCTAGAGAACGCTACCATTCTCCACTGCGCCGAATCTACAAGAAAATGAAAATAGAACATCTCAATTTGGACAACAAAACTACTCTAGCACTAGAAGTTCATGGGCTTAACAATACAGCAAATCCTGAAGGACTTACCCCTACCTTACTTGTCTTTGGTACTTTGCCGAAGATACCGTTAGGAAATTTCGAACACTTAGCTCCTACTTAAAGAGAAAGGTTTGCAGCAATGGAAGCAGCAAGGAAAGAAATGGAGTCAGTCGTTGCCAAGCAACGGATTGACTTTGCCAAAAAGAGTCGTACCAAAAGTATGAATGCATCCAACATCTTGCCGAGATCTGAAGTACTTGCGCGTCGAGAAAAAAAGGCACTAATGGATCGGGCCTTACAAACTATACAAGTATGATGATTACAAGACTGCTTACATTGACATGGGAAATGGAGTTGAATCATTTTCGTTATCGAATGTAGCACCTTTCTCCATCACTGCTATGAAATCGTACCTCCACAAAAATTCAAATGAACCTATAGAACCAGAACTAGGGGATCGAGTAGATGTCTTTTGGCCCTTGATAAGACCTACTATCCAGGACCAATTACTTCACATGACCCTGCTAAAGGCAGGTACAATATCAAGTACGATGATGGCGATACGGAAAGCTTGAACCTTTCTTCAGAAAACTGGAGAATCTTGCCGAATTAAGCCAATTTTTCTACTAAATTTGAAAAGCTCAAGAGAAAGCTGTATGATCCAGATATTTCTCCTTATTCATCTCGAATTTAGATCGCCATCGTCTCCAAACCGGATGATCCAAGGTTTCTCGAATCTTGCCGAAAAAAAGTTCAAGGTCTATTCGACCGTGGATCTTATGTGGTAGTTAATCAATGTGATACACCTCCAGGAGCAACTGAACTGCGCTCTAGGATTCATAACAGCATCAAAACCGACGAAAATTGGACTAAATCATTTAAGTCTCCACTAATAATTCAGGGGCATCGAGATCCAGAAAAGGCTCGATTGTCAACGAAGCTTCAACTGTTCTGCGTTCTTCTACACTGCTAGTACTATCGTTGTGTCTCACTGTGGATTTTAGTTTATGGTCCAGAGATGTGAAGTAAGCCTTTCTTCAATCTGAATTCCCGTTGGACACAGAAATTTACGTCAAATCCCCTAAGCGCCCTAATTTGATGGCAATGATCAATAAGCCTGAAAAATCAATGCTTCGAGCTCTGAAAACTATTTACAGACTCAGTGAATCACCAGGTCATTGGTGGCGAACTTTCAAAAAAATACCATGTCGTAGACTCAGGAATGTCGCACAGTATTTTAGACCCTTGCCTTCCTTCAAGCTAAACAGTTAAAATTTAGTAGGATTGGTTGGAACACTCGTTGATGACACAATTGCATGTGAAAATAGTGAATTTTCCGAGTTAGAAAACCTGAAATCTCCCGCTTTCGACGTCTAAGCACGTGAAAACATCTTACAATTTAGTTTTGGTAGTGTATCGATAAAACAATTTGAATGTAGGCTTAAAATAGATCAACAAAAGTACACCGCAAGCCTCAAAGATCTCGACATTGATAAGTTCACTGAGAGCGATTTTGCGCATCTTCGAGGCCAAGTAGCATAAGTTTTCAATACGAGAAGACTTGACATTGCTTTTATCCGTGCAAATTTTGCGCAAGTAAGAGCAAATCAAGCAAGAAAAGAAGAAGCGAGGCTATTATATTCTGCCGTACAGTTGCTGAAACAACGAAAGAGGGGTATAATCTTCTCTAAGTTATACATTTACTCAATACAAGTCAGAGGATATGCAGATGCAGGATTCGCTACGAATTCTGACTTAGCCTCTCAACTTGTAATGATCTTATTGTTTATGGACAACTTCGGTAACGCCAACATTATACACTATGCTTCTTGAAAAATTCTTCGGGTTGTCAGGTCTACTTTAGCTGCCGAAGTTTACGCCGTATCTTCATGCCACGATTATTGTCTTGCCTTGCCATTCGACTACTCAACAATACTAGATAGGCAAATTCCTGTTTACATAATGATGGATGCGAATTCCATATCTGATATAATTACAGAACTAACTGGTGTAACCGAGAAGAGTCTGATGATTGACATTGTAGCTATTCGACAGTCTTATTCTTCAGGAGAAATAACGAATCTCGGGCACGTCAGCACAGATTATAATTTTTCAGGCCCCTTAACGAAAAAAATGTCCTCCGCAACTCTGGATTCTCTACTTAGAAATGGAAAAACTGACCACCCCATTAATTTGTGCATTATTCATCGCCTACCTAAGAATTGAAAACTGGCGTCGATAGTGGCTCACAAATCGCAGCCAAGTCGAATGAAACTTCAAAAAGAAAAGAGAAAAAAAGAGAATAAATGTTGTTGTGAGATTTGCAAATTGCTTCACAATTCACTTTCAACTCACACCAATTCTTCACCATTACATTATGAATTGACAGCAAGCCACTTCACACCTGCATCACAAGTGCGTAGACAGACAGGGGCATTAGGTAGGAATTGCATAGGTCTCAGAACTCCATAAAAGCTGACCTGCTCCCACCTTTTGGGGCAGTGAACACAGGAAGAACCCATAGCGTCTTGCGATCACCACATCGCGCGGCCGAGTTGCTCCCCATTAGGGGTTCCCGTCTGAGCGTCAATTAGAACTCACAATATTTTGCTACTGCTGTCGCCACATTTCTATTCATCGGCAATAGCACTCACAATACCGGTGCAGTTCTCAAGAGCGGAAGAACAACGTAACAGTGGCAAATATTTCCATGGAGCAGGCGGAAGAGTACGTCAGCACTATCGAATGGCTCCGGCGCGAAGGGTCCTGGTGTAGATAAGTTTCAGTTTACGGTGACGACGGAGGAAGGGGGCGACGCCACCTGGCATTAACAAGGGCTAAATATCTGTTTCATTCTCTCAGCCACCACAGCACACGTCTCTGTTCATGGAGCCACGATTTACGTCGCTTTGGTCCTTTCACGTACAATTGAGTGCCATACTCTACCAAGCACCATAGAAGAAGACGTGTGAGAAGTTTCAATTCGTTTATGCGCTTACTCTAACAGTATGCCGGGTGTGTGCCGGAGGCATCCAGTGGCTATAATTCGAGTAGAGTTCCGTGACAACATAACGGAACCTCAATTTATACATTTGCCACCGACAGATGAGACGGAGAATAACGGTGTGCTACTTATTCTAACGCCGACTCCGTATCTCGAACATTCCGTCGAGCAGCACGAGATCGCCAAAATACTAGCACTTTCGGGGAAATCAGTACTTTACGCGATGTTTGTTTCATGTACTACACTAGCAGCAGAACTATTGAGAACAGTACTACGGTTCTTTTAGCCCATCTGAAATAGTCCCATTTGTGAATATGGGATACACTATCGCACTACGCATCCACTACCCCGCGATCTGGTTCCGCGGCATTGAAGCGTAGATAAACGCAGTTCCCACAGGTGCAGTAGTTAACATCAGTACCCCGCCTAATGAATTCGATAGGAATGGTTGTGAAATCACTAACGCTGGACACTTCTCCAGCTTTATGAGGCGGCCGCTATCAATTGTGGTTTAGATTGAAAAGCCGCTCACGCACCCACCGTTCCGTCCGCATTTCATCCGATGAAAATGCAGCTACCGTGTCCACTTGTTTGAACGTGTTCGAACGTCGATCCGTCACAAAGACGCGTACAGTACCAAGCGGCGCAATGTCGCACACAACTCCAACCTGTCAAACCACGACGATGCCACCTTGGACTCAGGGTGCACACCACACTACCCATGCAGCTCGTGAACTTACGCAAGAGTGTAGAAAAAGCGGGGCTGCACACCATCGACGGCGTTCATGCGGCCGATTGGTAAGGAGTATTGTCGCGAGAGTTTACACCGCGCTGGGCAATAGAAACGAACCACAAACGAAGCAGCATCGAGACAGCCCAAGGTGTAAGCGTGGCAGGCAACGTGGGTACGCACGTGCGTTCGTCGTCGTCCAAGCTGAAGAAAATTGGGAATTGGTCATGACTGGCCAGCATTGCGGGGGAGTCGCGAGATCTTGCATCGAATGCGAGCGAGAAAAGAGTGGAAATTGATCCCCTTACGTCAAGGGAGCGGGGGGGGGCGCGGTACAGTAACACGAGAAATCAAGAGGCCGCAGAAAAAAATTTAAAATTCAGTGGTACTGTACGGGACTGGATCTCCCGATATTTTTTTTGAAAAATTAGGATGTCAGATGTTCAGTTCAGTTCTCCGAGGTTAGACTGCACTGCACCGATCAGATGATCGCTGGGTCAGACCCTGTAGCGTGTCGTACAGAGCCCGTATTCGAAGTGGCTCAGATATTTTCATAATTCAACTTGCCACCTCAGGCCACGACATGTCAATCAGAACGAGTGAGGAGCGAGCATGGATATTACCCTGGTCAAGGGCTACAACTGCTGTATTGTTCAGGAAGCGCACTGTATCCACTCATGAAAACGAGGGCAGATCCAAAAATAAAACGCATTTAAGTTACGAACAGGGCGAGCAGAAGATTGCTAAGTAAAAATGTTAGAGTACGCATTACGACAACGGTACCACGGATTGCGAGATTTTCTTAGAACGGCAGGGCCTGCGGTTCGGGCGACGCATCGCCAGTGGTGCTGGGGCCGCACACGCAAATGCCGTCGCCGCCGAGGTAGCAGCCCTCGCCGAAGGTGCGACGGCAGTAAGGCGACCAGTACGGGCCATAGATGTCGAAGTAGGACTCGCACGACGCGACGTGCAGGGTGCAGATGTTGCAGTAGGCCTTGTCCTTGTTGTCCAGCGGGCGCTTCACGAAGCACTCGTCGGGGCACCACTTGTCGCACTTCAGATTGGTGTCCTTAGCCCATGCGCCGCAGGTCGTCTCGCCGGAGCTGCCGTGGCATGGAGAGTCGGCACCATATTCCGCACAGTAGAGCACGGAGCAAGTCTTGGGTTTGATGGATTTGCACACACCGGAGTCGCACTTGTAGCCCGGAAGGCAGATGACGCCGTAGCAACTGGTGGTCGGCACGCACTTGCTGCCAAGGATACACTTGTGGTAGGCAGGGCAGCTGGGGCACTTGGCGTTGGCGAGGGAGAGCAGGGAGAGGAGGGCGAGGGTGACGAAGGTGGTAGTAGTGGATGCCATTGCGTTGGTAAGGTTGCGATTGTGTTAGTGAGTGGAAGGGATGAGGGAGGAGTTGTTGCTGGTGAGTTTGAACGAAGTAGAACTCGACTTCTTAAAAGGTCTTGGGGTGGCAGTAAGCCCGGTGCGCGGTCCACGAGAGTGCACAGGCACAAACGTAGTGCATCCGAACACGAAATGGCACATCATCAACGGCGTCGCGTGTGTTGGTTGTGTGTTGCGTCGGCTCTTCAAATTGGCGTTCTCATTCGCGTGCGTGGGATGGAGGCAGCGGCGGATGGAGCTAACCACCACGGACCCAGTCAAAAAGGGCCGGCAACCGAATTTCGAATCTGGCCATGACGTGTTGGGGAGGGTTCAAATACTTGAACCAGCACCACTGCGTAAGACGGCCGGACTCGCCTCACGACCGCACTCGCGAGTGTCTAAATACAGTACGTCCCCAGTTGAACAAATGCACTGTGTGTTCGAGGACTGCATTTCCGGACTTCGCACGCACTTCACCCACTGTTTGATCCTTGCGCTACCACCTCACTGCCCGCTGATTCAGCCGTACGAACTGTGCAATATGAGCGCCTCCTACTAGCACCCACATAAAATGAACGTCGCCCTTCAGAAGTGGTAGCTCATGAATCGAATGTTCTGCTCCCCATATAGCCAAGGCCGTCCGGCGTTTCGAAACTTCGCACACTTCACCTCTTTCCTGACTACGTACAACACCACGTTGGGTGTGTCGCGTCCGTTCCTCGTGCGACTAAAAAAATCTCTCGTCACCACTCAGCAATCCATTTTTCCATCCACTTCGCTCCGCACCCAGCACACGTCGTATCGAACCACTTCACGCGACTTTCGCCACGTTCCCACGCTCCCCATTCACAGCAGCAACGCAGCAAGGTGGCTCGAAGCTCACCCCCTCGTTCTTCTCTCCCGCCCGCCGCGACACCTGCATAGCGGTTAGGTGGTTAATCTGCGATTCCGTTAATATCCGTACACATGCATCCATCTCTCCGCGCTGCGCGTGAGTTCGTATTTGCTACTCGGTGGAAACAACACCGCGACAACAGGCGCAGTCCTTACTAATCCCCGCCCACTGCAGCGGCGCACCACGCCATGCAATTCGAAATTCTACCTCCTACCCACAGCGCTACCGACGCAGGGTGACGGAATTCGTCGGCACAGTACAGCACGGTAGAATCGGTCGCGCAACTTCGGTACTGTACAGTATTGAACGCTGGGCAGACTCGTGACACCACCTGTGACCGCGTCGTATAAGCACGACACCGGGCGCGCGGTGCAGGACGTCGGAATAGAACAACGGGAAGACGAGAAATAACGGCGTCCCCGCCCTGTAAACTAACTTGCCCGTTGTCTCGTTCCTCGCCCAACCGCACCTGCACCTTGCCCGCTCGCTACACCACTCCACAACGCAACGCAGCGAGGCGCTGTGCTTTGCGCCCCGATCCAAACCCTGTCCGTATATTCTACAGCACCCGGCATCAATGAAGCACCGCACAGCACCCATTGTGCAGCGGGTAGCATGTGGTTCGTTTTCGAATGAAGAAATTGTCGCCGACATGTCGCCGATAGTAATGAACTTTCATATCACAGCACGTTGTCATGCTTCGAAGCACGCAGTAAAAAAACGTCATCATGGCCGAATCACAATCGCCATGGTGGACCAAAGCTCCAGTATCACTTATTCATTCCGTTAGAGCGATGTGTTTCACGTGGGTAGCTTTCTAGCGACGTGGTGCAGTAATACTTGTACGGTACACGTTTTTTTATAGGCTCCCATGGATACAGAAGTACAACTGTATCGTACTTCGTTGGTACAGCGCGAATTGTATGGTCCTCTTTTTCGTGAAACCACATCAGTTATGTTACGGCAATTATCACCGCTCTATCGCCCCAGCTTGATCCAATAAGGAACTGCCCGCCATTCTCTTTCCAAATTATCACGGCGAGAAGCTCCTCGGCCATCGTAGCGATAGTTCGTAGCTCGCAGAGCCGCAGGTGGATATACTGGAATAATTTGAAACGACCCAAGAATTCAACAGACTGCCAATTAGCATCGTCGATCGAACTTCAGCACTACCGTATTCAGTGAATTTGTTCAAGCGGGAATTCACCTCACCCAAAAGAGTTGTGAATTACAAATGAAGAAATTGTTGCCTACATGTCGCCGATAATGACGAACTATGAAATCGTGGCAAGGTGACTATGATTTGAACGACTCAAAAAACAGAAGCCACCATCTTGATTCGCCATGTTGGAGGAAAATTCAAGTATCACATTTTACTCTACGGTACTGTAGTTGTTCAATTCAGTAGGGACGTTGTTGTGTTTCATGCAACAGTGAATTTGTTTCAGAGCACACTAATCTAGTGGAACCAGTGCACGTTCACAGCTACAGTCGCCTCCCTTCGATACATACACACAATTGTATCGTATTTCGCTGTTCCAGTACGAAATGGGCGGTGCGTGTTTTTGTATCAAATTCACCTCAACGTTACACTTCATTTTGTGTACATGAACTATTTTATGGTTCCAATCTGGTTCACTAACGAACCACTCACAATTCTCATTCGAAATCATCAGAACTACGGTAAAACCATATCGTCCAACGCAAGGATAGTTCATTGCAAGCTTATGTTCAGGTGCAAATGCGTCAAGCCTTAGCATTGGGCTGCGCATGCAGTCCGGGTAGTAGGAAACAAGTATCGGTAGTAAAATTTCGAATGAAGAAATTGTCAACATCATGCAACCGACAACAACGAACTTTGAAATCGAGACAAGGTTGTCATGATTTGAAGCACGTAAACACACAAAAGCCACCATCATCGTAGTATCTCAATCGCCATGTTGAAGGAAAGTTCAAGTATCACATTTTACGCTACTTGTGCTTACTGTGTGCGATAACAGAAAACGAGCAAAACAAATGCTTCGTTGCCGCTTCGATTCCTATATTTCCAATAATTTTATCCAAGCTGTTTTCTAGCAGTAGCACACTTATTTTGCTGGATCTATGATTCATGTCCGCTAGGAAGTTGTGTTTCATGCAAAGGTTGTTTCCCAACTCCATTGCGCAATGATACATGCACACGTTTATATCTAGCCTCCGACGGATATTTACGTACAACTCTATCGTACTTCGCTGCTACGAAATGTGTTGTTCTGGTTCTCGTATCCTACCCTTTTTTTGTTGCAGTTATTATTTTGTGTACTCGGACTATTTTAGTCGAATGATTCAATTATCCAACTTGATCTACTTTCGATCAGCTCACAATTCTCCTTCCATTCCAACTCATCACTTCTAGAAGCGCATTCTCAAACTCAGCTATGATAGTTCATGGAGAGAAGAGGAGTGTGTGCATATATGGGAATAATTTGAAACCACTCAAAACATAGTATATTTCTGGTTGAGTTGTCACTAGACCTTCCCTCTTATTCTGTTTGAACGTAAATCGAGTTCTCACAGTCAGTGACTTACATTCAGGCGCAAATATATTGCACCTCAGCCTTGTGCCGCACGTACTGTTGGGGGCAGTAGGTACCATGTGGCAGAACTTCGAAAGAAGAAATTGGCACTTTCATGTTGCCGATAGTGCTAAACATTGAACAAACTTAGAAATCAAGGCAACCTTGCAACGAGTTGAAGCACTCAAAAATACGAAAGCCACATCTTGGTAGTATCATGGTTGCCATGTTGGAGGAAAATTCCAGGATCTCGATTTATTCTATTTGTTTCATTAAGTTAGGACACGGTGTTTCAAGCAAATTGTTTCTGAACGCCATTGTTTAAGGATAC
>JAAUYH010103122.1_pt1 | contig 14008 bp, 10 predicted proteins | sample 7278061 | NCBI WGS metagenome assembly JAAUYH01 (sample SAMN14350203, study PRJNA611818) | marine sediment metagenome | isolation source: surface marine sediment (0.6m) | place: French Polynesia: Moorea | collected 2018-08
AACCCTCCATTTTCTCTATGAATGGTGTTACATTTTACTTCTGCACACGCTGAATGGTTTCCAAAAGAATCCCTAAATGCCGATATAAAGCAATCAAACGCAAAGATATCGTTCTAAGCTCCGCAAAAAATTCGATAGTAAACTTCAGTACATTTCCCATGTATTATGATGCGTCAGGAACTTCACCAGAATACTTTATGATGTAGGTAATTCGAATGCCTAGAACTAAGCCAAATATTCATACAACGAAAACGAAGCGATTCTACCCATACCATTTCATGGGATGAATCATAGCTCAATCGTGTATTTTTCGATCCTTGCTACAATTTCATAATTCCTTTGTTCTTGCTACGACATTGCCTTGCACTCTTCGAATCTAATTTGCCGTGGCAAATCCCCAAACTTCGTCTCACTTTGAAACTAATAAATTCGCTTATATATTCCCTTTTTGTTTTCCTCTGAGTTGTCGTACTAGCAAGCTTGTATACTCTAACGGAAGCTGATATGTTTTGACGTTTCCTCTTTCTCATTGCAGAAAATCTGCTATTTTGATCCACATAGTTTCATAGTTTTGGTTTTACTACTCTTCCAACCGGCATTCTGTCCTAAGACTGAATGTGGTTTCGAGCAGGACTATAAGAAAATTATCGGTTTGCCCAGGTATTAGATATTTATGCAACAGGCTGTTTGTAGATCAGCGAATATTCCGCGCTCCTGCTATGGCCCTCGACTCTTTCCGTCAGGCTGATGTAGCGAATCGAGCGTTGGACAATATTTGAATCGTGCGATTCTATGTCGAGGTCGATGTATATTATGTATACCAGCAATGAAATTGCTGACAAACTACATTAAACTGAAATCAATTAACCAGTATTAATTTAAAATTTTATACTTACCGCACTTCGAAATACAGTGTTCCCTTGAATTTTCTTCAAGTAAACCTCGCTCCAAACTTTTCAATCTACGACCTCACAATTCTGTAATCACGGAACTGTGTCTGGTGTGAGAATAATACTTGGTTCGATAAGTTTGAATCAACTTGAGTAAATTTCAACTTTCAGCAAAAATAATTCTTCTTTAATTTTTTAAGTCGAAAAATGTGAAACTGAAACTCTCGCCTCATAGCCTTACGCCTTTTTGCATAAAATCTCTGGCAATACAAGAGATTTCTCTTTTCTTTAAACACGATATTTTTTTGCTTGATATCGCGCTTTCAAAATACCAACAATTTAGAAGCGGTAGGAAATGTTGTAGTTTGTGTCACTGCGCATTTATGCTAATCTATGATTAGCAAACGATTTAGTCGCGTGAATTATTTTCTGTCTCACTGCTCCATCCTTTTATTAGTACTGAGGCAAATGTCTACGATCTTTATTGCCGAATTCGGTACGATATTTGTGGTACATCTCCCTCTGCTCCAAAAGTGAGGGCCGCGAATTGTAGTGCTATATCGAAAGACTTCTCTTGACTTAGTTCAAAGGCCAACAGTTCTGGCTCGATTTAATTCTGTTGAAGGGGTTTACGTTTGTACAAATAGTATACTGAAAAACATAAACAAATCAAGCATGAATACATCATTTATGTCCGGCCTTTATTCGCACTTAGCTTTATGACACAGAGAATAAATCATTCCTTCTAAAGAGGATTATTCCATGCCCAATACAAGTATCATACAACACCTGTCATTGATTTACAAAAATACTACTGCACATCGCAATTAATTCAAAATATACTTACTATTTCGAGGATGAAATTTCAATTTTTCACGCTTCGCTTGTTCCACATGAGGCTAGTTTTATTCGCACACAGCCGAAACTCATGTTACGCATACATTATCTCATTTCATAGAGTTAGATTATTGAATCTTATCTATTACTGTTATTGGTGACATATAGACTCAACACCAGAGGCTTGTAGCACAATAAAGAACACAATTATGTGCTCCGATAGATTGTTCTGATAGAAATTTCTTAGTCTAGGAATTGAGTGCAAAATATTTTCAATGTCTCATAGGATGCGTATTAGCCAAATTTAGCAAAATTCGCAGTCTGGAAGAACCGAATCGAGCCGCCTAATGGTTATGTTGATTTCAGTTACCATCAACGTTCATGTAGGCGGCAGGAACTCGCTTCCACAAATTACTGATGCACTTACACACATGACTATCCAATATTTGAATACTTCGACTACTCGTTCTTTGATAAACCCATCGACTATTGAAAGTCAAGAAATTTTGTGGTTAAATAATGAGCTACTTTTTTTACAGCTTCAGCCACCTGCAGACATCTCGAGGTTGAGAGATTTATGGTTGGCTATACTTTGAGAATTGCCTATTTCAAATTTCTTACTGCTCTAAAACCGTGATTTTGTATGTTGAATGATGAAACAGGTATGCCGTTGTGCATACATTTGATTTCATATTACCAAATTTCAACCGTAATTATTTTTTAATAACTGGCATTGAGCCAAGAAACTCAACATGAGTCGAACCAAAATCATGAATCAATAACTTTGATTTTAAACAGTAGACTAAAAAACTTTCTGATGAATATTCAATCGAAAGCAACGGCAATTGCTGGGAAAGAAAGCGACGAGGTGACATCGCGTTATACCTCGGTAGAAAAGTGTAGAAACTTAGTGGAATGAATAAAACAGAAGAATTTTTATTTCGTGTCAAATTTTGCCTTCATTTCTAATCAGGCAAACCTATCTGACCTTTATTCAGCTTAATCTATTCTCTAGCTGTGTAAGTTTTGATCACAATCCAGAAATATGCAAGCCGAATTATTTTTCGACCGTACACCAATATATTTACTTAAATTCTAAAAATTTGTATTTCATTTATGCTTAGATTATAATATATATTCAGTATTGTTCATAAATGAAGGTTTTTGTTTCGTCCTTGACCATGATTCAACCAAGAAGGTACAATTTATCCATCATAGTTTATGCATCCATGTGAATTCCTTTATGCCAGCAGATGTACTCCCTGGGCGACTATATAACATTTTAGTTCCATTTGGATAAAGCACTACAGACAAGAGACTTATGATCTTCTGATAGGCCAATCAATTTTAATTGAAGCCTGGTGAAACTGTGATTACTTTGTCACGATTTATTCGAATCACTATTTCAAAAGCTCAGCTCTAATTTATTTGGAGTAACGGTGATGTGACTATCCAAAGTTCCCGTGCCGATCATAATGCTCTAATATTTACAGTAAACTGTCTGAGTTCTAGATTGATGATTGGATTTTTAAATGCGATCTGGACATAATGTTTTCGATTTGACTTAGATTTGAATCTCTTTGCGTCCTATTACTCTAAATGATGTTCTGAAAAAAATCTCCAGACCCTTCCTTCTCAGAATTTTTGTGTCCGGCTACGAATCAAATCAATTAATGGCTTTTAATAATTCTAGGAGTGTTTTTGCAGCATAGTAGCTGCAAAAAATTTCCAATATTATTTTCGATCCTTCTATAGAATAAATCTAATAGAATTTTACTAAATTGATTTTCGTAAGAGAAATTTTATTAAATGAGATTATTGACATTTCCTTGATAATTCAGCGGAGTACGAGTCCGTATCTAACATGAGATTCATGCATGATGAAATGCCCTCCTTAGTCGCGATTGTTGAGCGGTAGAAAAAACACGCCGCATATTCTTAAATTCTCTAGTATTTTTGTTCTATTAGCTGTATCAAGAATACTGCAGTAATTTTTACTATTTAATGCGAGAACCGAAGTCATACTAATTCATTCTCTGAATTTATGTTAAATTGCGACAGCGAGATTCAATAGAATTTCAAAAATGGATAGATTGTTCTATTCTATTACAATAACTGGAACAGGAATTCTGCACTTCGTAATCGCGTGTGATCCATTGAGATTTCAAGGCATAAACTTAAATTTTGTTTGTATTTCAAAAAGTTGGAACAAGCTTTTTTGCGATGACCAGTACAAACTGAAGTGCTAATTTTTGCTACGTTGAATTGAGAATTAAGAATTCTTATTCTCTGATTATTTTACATTCATGGCGCATGTTCATTTTCAAATATTTCCAATATGCTCATAGATAGTTTACTGCTGAAGTAATCATATCACGTTTGTACCAACAACCAGGTTCCTCATAAACATTTATTTTGTTCTGTTCTCATCTATTCATTCTCAGTTCCTTTAATATCAAAAATTGTTCACTTTGACTTCCCACTACTTCATTTCGAATCTAGACATTTCCCCGTGTAATGTTACAAATATCAATGCCTTCACTTTTTGATTTGTTCTAGACTTCGAAAGATCGAATACTACACTAAGAATGAATTCTTTCTGTTACCTTACTCTATGATCATACATACATAATAAGAAATAGTGGCAAACGCAAAAGGAGATAGCCTGTGTATAGTAGTGCACCCTTACAATAAGAACTAATCTGAATATTCGTACCAAAAATGAAGCAATTTGAATTATTTGATCATTATATAGAGCTCAATTGAATTGTATTAGGTAAAAATTGATCTCTAAAATCGATCATAATTTCAAGAATTAGGCTACCTGAAAAAATCGCTGTCATTGGTTCTGAATAAAGTTACATGATGTAAGCAATAAATATTGAATCAAGCAGAAGGAAAATGAGATAATTGAATGGAACAATATGACGAGTTCTCGACAATCAATACGGTATGCTGTAAATAATTACACCAGTATTGGAATAATCAATTTCGTTTAGTCACCAGGATTTAAGGGATCAGTTCATCTTTGGATGTATATAATCTGTAGGGAATTAGATGTAATTGTCTGGCATAAAATATTGAGATGTCCGAGCTGAACTATAAAGCTAATGAATTGTCCCAGAACGGTATGATATGCAATGGAATATAAACAATTTTGACAGTCATCTGAAATTGTTGTCCATACCTTTTTCAGTTACACTCGATGCGTACCGTATCTCAATTCTTGGGAATTGGTTCGATCCAGCTTAGTTGTTGTCCAAGTAGATTCTTGGGAGGGACACTGCTATATTATGACCATTCAACATTGATGTAATCACGTTGGAGGAGTAGCGATTAAAGCTGAAAGCCTTTTGACAACGACATGAGTGTTTTCCAGCGCTGGAACTCAAAGAGAGAAAATATCGAAAAGTGGCAGTAAAAATATAGCAAGATTTCGTAACGAATGTTGTTGAGAGATGATTCGAAGTCATGTAGTTTGGAATATCTGCTGAGGTATCATGACAAACGGAGAGTAGTTAATATTGTTGTATAGGGTTTATGAGTTGAATAAATTGAAGGTAATATTAGAAAACATTTTATATAAAAATAACGTGAAATAAAGGATCAAAATAGAGAGAAATTCACACACATTCAAGACTAGATGTTATGGCATATACACAGAGACGACTCGCATTGTTCCAGTACAGTACTACAAAAATCAGAGACATGTAGAGAGATTTTTGCGTAGGGGGACGTAACCTAAGTAATTGCTTACGTCCAAGAGGGAGTACGGTATTTATAAGGTATGAAACTGGGATGAATCGGTTGAGTCACATATGCGTGAAATTAAAAGTGCAATTGCGATTTTCGCGGCAAAAGTGAGCTAGAAAGTACAGTCCGGTATTTCGATGAGGTAGATACTTGAGAATTATAGGAAACTCTGATGATCTGGATTGCATTGCGTTAGGATTAGACAATAAGGAAGCGCGAACAAAGGCTCGCAACACTAGCTACAGATCGAGATGGAGATAGCGCTACTTTACAACCGAGATTCTAGTGACGAATTCATCTGGATGAGGCTGAAGAGCCGCAATCGAGCACACTCGAGCCACAAGTTTCGACACGATCGGTGGAAGAAGTGAAACGAAGATGGAAAAGGAGCTAGAAAAAAAGGTAAACCCTAATAGCCGCTCGAACACGCCATAGATGTTGAGATGTAGTACCCTATGAACAACTGGGTGGGAACCAGCAGACCAAAAGGTTGACGCCGTAAGGTGCTGGTAGAGCACGAATTGTGCGACATACAACCCTACTATTATCGTTATTACTTTAACCGCTCGGTCGAACTATCGGTTGTCCATAGAAAACGGCTCGCTGCAAAGTAGCCCTCGATGAGAGGGACGCATTCATCTATCGGTTACAGTAAAATTAGTATGTACAGTATAAAAAAGTTGGAATAATTGCGATTACCCTCGCCTGCCCTACCCTACCCTCACACACGCATTCATCCCTTCACGAGAGCAAGTGTGCCATGCGCCCATACTGTAAATTTACAGTGCGGTACAGTGGGAGAAATAAAACCTCACGGTTGCAGCCAGATTGTGGGGTGTTGCATGAAAGGAGCAGTGCCTGTGCTGTAAGTCAACGATACACCTGTCTAAGTTAGTTGTCGACAGAAAAGAGAGGGTCGGCAAGCAGACATTCCTGCACCACAACCACAACAAAAGAGAAAACTAATTACAGCGCGCAAATATCTACGAAGAAAGAAATGGAATGGAATTAGCAAACGCAAATCATTGGATGACTCTGATGAGAAATAGACAACACAAATTCAAGGCAAAGAAAAGAAAGTACCGGTACTGTACAACAACTAAAGTAGAAGAAGAGATACTAGGTGCTGTATATTGGACTGTACCGATCCAGTAGTGTACAGTACCAGTACAGTAGGAATAGAAGGAAGGAGAAGGATAACGGGGAGTGAGTGGGGTACTGTAGATGAGCGTGTGAAGAAGGAGGGATACGGGGACGAGAAAGGTACTGGTACAGTACCGGTACAGTAGGACATATTGACTAAAAACTAGGAAAGTGTGCTCATTTCCTAGAAACTTATTAGGACGGTAGAAGGGTGAACGGTAATGGGTGCAGTACAGTTGGGTCAAACATCAAGAGCCATATTGAAGGGGGTCGTCACACAATTGGACGGTAGTAAAAAGCAAGTACTGTACTGTAGAACAAAGATCGGGCGAGCAGTTGAAGAATACTGTCCATCGAATGAGAGTAGGATTGAGAGTGGGCGAGTATGTACTGGACAATGAAATTGACGCGTGTTTAAACACGTTTTTTGTAGTGTCTAGTCTGCACATGCAATAGTTGGACGAAATGCACTGTACCGAAACGCAGCGGACCCTCGCGATCTTTGGTGTTGGTCGACGCCCGGTACAGTATGAGTGAGACTGCGGTACAGTACTGTACGTGTTCAGTGTTTCCGGGCGATGCGGAACTAAATCCTAGTACTGGACCGTACAGTACAGTACTCGACTATACTGGACTGGACTGGACTGTACCGTACAATGCACCCCTGGGTCTAGACACACCGGAATCGCCACGAATCTGTTCTCCGACCTGGTTAAGCTCTTCTCCTACTTCTTCTGCAGTACACTGTACCGTTGCTGACGGCGCTTCTCTTTCTTCTTCTCCCGTTCCACTAATTTCCACCCCCATCACCATGCCCGCTATCCTTCGCCGATTTGGTCACCCTCACTTCTCTTGCGTTTATAAAACGCGACCTCACCTACTTGAATCTTCACTCTCTACTACTTGACCTTTGCACACTCTCCCCACACACTCACACACTCGCTCACAAGCATCCCCGCTCTATACACTCAACACACCAGCTTCACAACTTAGTTGTTTCAAAATGCCTCCCAAACCACGCCGTCAGCTTACCACGTATAACATCTTTATGCAAAAGACTGTTCCCAAGGTATGTCACTTTCACACCTATCCACTCACTCACTCACTCACCCACCCACCCACCCACCCACCCACCACATACCTACTTTTGCACACAAGCACATTCACCCCTAATACGTACTAACACATATACAAGTTACGCGAGAAGCATCCGGATCTACCGCACCGCGCAGTGTTCGCCAAAGCAGCGGAAGCATGGCGTAATTCGCCAGAAAATCCAGACAACCGCTTTTCGCGCATGCCGGCACCACCGAGCAGCTCGAGCACGAGTGGCAACAAGAAACGTAGTGGGACAGGAGCAGCCTCGTCTTCCACTGCCTCGTCTAGTCGCAAATGAGCCGCTGTCGTTTTCACATCCAGTAATTAGTTTGGCGTTAGTAAATGATTTTCTTTTCTATTCGTTGATCTCTACGAAAAACTCTCTCCAAGCCGGCTGCATAACCTTCAAAAACCGACACTTTGTCTACGGGTTTCATGTTTGCCGATTCGTGGCACCCAGCACCCACCCTAAACGTGCAGACCACCAAGGTGTTGCAACATTCCGAGTTCACGCAAAAGCTGGCAAGGTACTGAGCCGACTTGTAATCTGAAATCAACATGCAAGGTGTGGGCGTGTGCGTGTGTGAGATAGAAATAACAAATGAAAAATCACAAGCTAAGAAGAAAAAGCAAACCTAAAATTTATAAGCATTATTCACTTAGTAGGTGAGTTGCTGAATGTGTGTACTGTAACCGAAAAAGGGAGGTCAGCTATTGCCGTTACTGCAAGTGCCAAATCGAAACGGTGGTCACAGCTAACACACACACACACGCAGGCAAGCGCGACGACAAGGTCGAAACTATGTGTGGTGATACCTTCCTCTCACGCATGTCACAAACCCTTGCAAAAGATAAAATCATAAAAAAAGTTGAAATATAGTAAAATGAGATAATTGAGACGACTTGACGTCAGAGTGAGTTCAATGATCTTGGGAAGTTTCTAATACGAAATGCCCAGTTTCTTTAACACGATTCACAGCTTATATTCCACAGAGTCCGACTTGGTTTTGAGGGGCAGGAATAGGCAAGGTACCGCCCGATTCTCGAATCTTCATTACTATTCGAAGATCGGGCCCCTTCAGGATATTAGTGCAGAATAAGAAAGAGAGGAGAAGAAGAATCGAGCAAGTGCGAAGAATCTGTGCACACCTCTCTGGGATGAAAACAAATAGGGTAATGTTAATTCCCACATATAGCACAGGACTGGAATGGAATTATATTATGATGTTTTATCTAATTGGCTGTTGTACAACCTTCGCATACCCTAATCTTCATTAGCCACGCAATTGCTTATTGTTTTCATATTTTCTTATATATTGTCCTTTATTTTCTTATCCCTAATTATCTTGTCCAACTCTGCAATTCACTGACTAGTACTGTACCTCCTTACTTTCCTGTACTGTACTCTCGCGCGAGGTGATTACAGCGTTTCAATACAACCTCAATAACGCCGCCGTGGGTCCTCCCTTCATTTCGCCACACACGCACACACACACACACACACAATCTCTCTCACCTCGTCACACTCGCAGCAACTCCAATACGACCGTGCGGTAGCACACCCGTGCCGACGCAATTGTGCCTGCGCCTAATGTCCACCGCACAGCTACGCACGCGCACGAGGGTAATGCTTCGCATGTTCGACTGAGAAGGCAGGGCAAATGCGTCACTAGGCAAGCGACGTGAAAAAATCGCTACAAGTCAGAAGGCATCCGAAACAAAGGAGAAATCATATTCATACTAATGTCACATCTAATCTAGACGAATAGAAAACACAACGGTCCTGTGCGCACCACTACACGCGTTCTGGCTACACATTCAGTGACCACCACCATCACACCCACCACAGGCTACTGTTACAATTGAGTGGGCGTTATTCAACTTGCACTTCATCCGCCCAACGACGTTTCCCACAGGTCAAGCCGAAGCGACACACCACATCAATCTTGTCACTCACGAACCGACACACTCACACCACTACTATACTCACACACCACACACCGTTTCGTCACACCAACGCATCACAACCTCCAACATCCAAATACATCACCGCACACTCTCACTTTACAACTCGTCCTTGGGCTTGCCACACGTGGCGCCGTCTTTCGGCTTCGTACTGCAAGTGCCCTCATCGTTCGCATCATCAGTTTTGTTCGCTTCATTCGTGCCGTGCTCCGCCTCGTCTGTCTTGGGTGGCGTCCATTCTGGCAGGTCGTCCATTTTTGCGTAACGCACCTCACCCCCGACCACCCTATCCACGAACGCCGTGACCCCCGCAATGGTCAATTCCACGTCAGCATTCATCGCCGAGTACTTGTTCTTTCTTGCGCGAATCGCCGCAAAGTGTGCCCCATCAAACACTTTGGCATATTCGCCGCCACCATGTTTGTCATTCCGGTCAATGATAGCGAATGCTATATTATCGTACATGTAGCGCTTCGCTGCCTCCGCAAGGTCCTGTTTCAGTTCATGGTCCACACCCCCGGGTAGTAATCCCAATATACACATGCGTCCATCACTACGCGCCCCACACTTTGCCATGTACTCCGCCTTCGACCCAATCGCCTCCACCTCCCCATTATACGCTTTAGGTTGTGAAAACACCTTCTTCTCCTCTCCCGCCGGCTCTCCCTCGCCCGCTGCCTCCGCACCATCCTTCGCCAGCGTGTCAAAGTAGGTGATGAGTGACTTGGGGTCCATTTTTCCCGCATATTTCGTAGCTTTATCCTTCTCCCCCACGCCAGGTGGGAATACCAGTACGGTGGGAAACTTGTCTACTTCGTACTGCTCGGCGGTTTCTTTGCCATCCTTTATGCGCACCTCACCAAACGCGATACGCTTATGATATCTCGCCGACATGCCCTTGTACAGCCCACTAGTCTCTGTCTTATCAGTGAACAGCAGCACATGCGGTAGCTTCGCCAGGTCGCGGAAGAACGAATCGGTGCCCTTCGGCATGACGCGCGCTACGAAGCTGGGTTGTATGTATCGCGCATGGGCGGCAATGGCGCTTGCCGAGCGGTCACCGTTATAATCGGACGGGCGTCGCGCACGCTTGCCGACACCAGAGAACGTCTTGAATGAGGGGAAGCCCTGCACGCCGTAGCGCTGCGCCAGCGCGCCGTGCGCGTCGCAGTCCACCACGCCCAGACGCACGACGCCGTACAGCCGTTTCGCAGCGCGCGAGAACGACGGCGCCGAGTTGCGGCAGTGCCCACACCAGGGTGCCATGAACTTCACCACCCACGTCTCCGCGCTGTTCATTACCTCGGCGTCGAAGTTCGCCGCCGTCAGTTCCGTCACGAACTCGTTGTACATCCCGCCCAGCGCCACGCCCAGCACTGTCATCAGCCACACCAATCGCACCGCTATTCCCTCCATCGTCGCTGCCTCCCTCGACGATCGTCGATGACGTAACGCGTGATCCCTCTTCTTCTTATCGATACCAATTCCTGGGTGTCGATTGTGTTGATCGTAATCCTATTCAATCAATCACGCGGCTAACATTGCCTACGTTCAATCTACTTGTTTTGAGTCTACGCACATTTCAATCTCGCACGTCATTCAGTCGAATTTGAATTCGTTTCCATAAGTTTTGCATCGTTCTAATAATTTGGGAATTTCCATTTTTTCGGGCCTTAATTTGAGAAAGAGGCTCTTAACTTAATTGTTATAAAAGCGCATGAAAATCTCTCCAAGTTGAAAAAAGCATAGTCGGCTAATAATAAAAAATTTTCATGTTTTTGCAGTCTTTAAAATTTTACTCTGTCTCAGGGCAACAAAATACAAAAGCGAAAAAGACTAGTAGCAAGGCAGAATGCTAAAGGCCTTTTCGGAAAATGTTCTAGCTTCGTTGCTTTTCTTTATTTATGTCAGTGTTTCTTGTTATTACGAATCAGTCCATAGCGATTAAAAAATCCAGAAAGGCGTTCAATTAGTATTAAACATACTTTTCACATGGACGATATGCCGAATTAGCAAGCCAGGCACTTTAAAAAATTCTTCATTACTTCTAGCAAAGAAGCATTAAAATTGGTGTAGAATCCTTACAAAAAACGAATTTGTGAAGTTGGATTCGAAATGCGTGGACAAGCTGAAATTTTGCGCATTAAGTCAGGAAATGCATAGTAGTTTCAGAAGGCTTGGGATTGTAATCGAAGAAGACTTACTTCGAAAATAATAATTTCAATTTTTGATCATCCCCTGCTCATTACTCGTTGTACAATTGGATCATTTTCGTACTGTCCATGCTTTTGCTACGGCTATGCCAACCCAATTCAAAACGTTCTACTGCATTATTCTTTAATGTTAAGTATTCTTCGATAGTGACATCCGATCATGATACAAATTTTCATTTAGCACCTATTTTTTACTGGAAAACTCAAGAGTGGGTTCTATCACTTCAAATTGTGCAATTCATAGATATTCTGAACGACTCTTCCGTAATCGCGGATCACATAAACATTTCGATATGCTTTTACAAGACGTACCTGGCAGATTATATACAAATTAAGCTTGTAATATCAAGTGAAGTATACTATGAAAATTGAAATTTTGGTAGTTCGAAAAAATTCAGAACTCGATTACATGAAATATTAGAAATTTTCTCTAGCGAACAGACGAAAATCTCATAAAGTAGAGAATATATGGAGTACAAAGTTCGCAATAAAAATATTTTGAATATTTTGGGTTGATTTATGATGTACATTTTCATTTCTCTTAAGATTAGGTATTCATCGAGCAATATGAAGTGATGCAAGATTCTGTAATTACGTTTCCATCTCACCGATCTGCTATCAGGGGAAATTCTACTTACGAAACGGAATACATTAGTATTTGACATCTTACCTTTCGGATACATTTTTAGATGTGTTGCTTGAATTTTGCTTTTTCAAATACCAAATAAAATAGTATCAAAACTATGCTAGACTTTTTTACTATGAGTAATCGACTTAATCGCAAGCAAATTTACGGGATAAGTTTAAAGAGTTTATTTGGAACCCTTGATTGCGTTTCCTATTTATTACTAGAAGGAAGCAAGATTTCAGTAAGAATTCTGCGGCTTAAAGTTTTGTCTATGGTTAGAGTTTTACAGTAAACATTCAAAAATCTTTGCATTAATAACTGACTGACAGAAGTATGGATGTAGTAATAACCGAAATCATATACAGTGTTGTTAGAAATTCTCATTATATATTTTTGGAAAAAATAAACCATCAAAATCTCAATTTCCGCTGAAATGCTGGAGTGACAACCTTCATCCTCTATGTTTCAGCTGCCCAATTTCATTTACCTATTTCTGATCAGAAAATACATCTTACTAAAAAAGTAGACTCTTCAGAAGATTTTTGAATCAACAGTGGTTGACAGCATGATTCAAGATTTCAGCCCGAATGAAACACGTTCTATTCGGATGCAGTGAATCCGCTTTGCTCGATTCAGCAGAATAAATGCCGAGCAAATTTTCGCAATTACTTTTTAAATAGCTAGGACATATTTAATTGGCATTTGCAACTGGAGCTTCAAATCCCCTAACCTTTCCTGTAGGAGCTTCCGTGCATAAACGGTTTCCAGGCTACAAATTGCAATATAATCGAAAATTATTTAGCCTCAATTGCGGTTGCTTTCAGAAGGAGGGAAGTCGATCTTTTGAAAAAGAGACAACCATATACGCTTCCGTATATTTTTTATCCGTCATGTGCAATATGATTATAGAAGATTCAGTGGTAAATGGTATTCCTGATTTTCTATTTTCAAATGAAAGTGATTCATATATAGGAACAGTTTCGGAAGCTAGAGAAAAGGAAATTTTACATTAGTATGAGTAGGGACTGGTGCAAAACAGCTGTATTAAGTTGAGTATGAGTACGTATTGATTTATGGTCTTGAATGTACGAAATAAATGGAAAGGATTGTTACGTTTTACTCTCTTGGACCGCTCCAGCATATGAACACTATACGTCTGTCACATGAAAAAAATATATTTCGCATCAAAACTCCCAGACTACAAATTCAATCAAGTTGTTACCAAAGCTGAGTGCAATGACTAGCGTTCCGGATCATTAGGATTTCGGACTATAGCACAATCTCCTCTCATGCTGCTGACCGGTGTAACAGAGTACAAAACTCCATTGTTTGTACGTGGGGTGTATTTGTTTATTGTTCTGTGCGTATACATTGGTAATAATGGCTTGAGATATAGAATTCGACTACACTATGAGTGCGCAATTAAATTTGTGGCGGGATTGTGAGCCTTATTGGATGCACGCTGATGCTGTACTCGAGAC
>JAAUYH010154043.1_pt1 | contig 14007 bp, 9 predicted proteins | sample 7278061 | NCBI WGS metagenome assembly JAAUYH01 (sample SAMN14350203, study PRJNA611818) | marine sediment metagenome | isolation source: surface marine sediment (0.6m) | place: French Polynesia: Moorea | collected 2018-08
GAACGAAAACTGGCCGCCGGAAGGCACCCTGCAGCTCGAAGCAGCCGAGGAAGGCCGTTTTCGCGGCGACTACTACTTCAGCGGACCAGTGGGCAGCGACGACTCCGAAACCTACTACGCGTTGTCCGGCTTCTACCGTTTCGACGAGGGGCCACTCAAGTCGGGGCTGGATACGAAGGGGTTCCAGATACGCGGCAACCTGAAGCACGAGTTCAGCGATGGCAGCGGCTCGGTGTCGGTCTACGGACAGGCCATCGACGACAGCGTGCAGTTCTTCCTGCCCCTGCCGGTCGACGGCAGAAGTCGCGAGCGGGTGTCCGGCAACGATGGTAGTGAAGTCTTCACCATGAATACGGTCGAGGCCATCGGCCTGTCCTACGACACGCCGGACGGGCGCTTCACGACGCCCATCGGCGATGGCGTCGTTACGAAGGGCAACTCGGTCGCCGCAGTACTCGACAAGGACCTGACGGAAGAATGGACCCTGAACGCCAAGGTGCGCTACGCGCGCTACGACCACCAGTTCAACCTGTTCCTCGACGGTGATGCCATCGGTCCGAACACTCCGGAGACGCAGGCGGAGTATCTTGCCAATCGCGGCATCGACGCGTTTGCAAGCAGCGCCATGTTCACCTTCTCCGAGACCGGCGAGGCCCTGCCCGCGAATTACCTGCTGTTCGGTAACAGAACCCTCGATCGCTGGCGTGATGCCACCGACTTCTCGGCCGAGTTCAGCATAGGCAGGAATCTGAGCCTCGCGAACACAGAACACGCGATCACCATCGGTGCATTCTTCTCGAGCTCGCAGGCGGACGACCTGAACTACATCACCACCTACCTCGGAGATTTTCGCAACGCACCGCGGCTGGTCAACGTGACGCTGCAGGACGTGGCCGAGGACGCGAACGGCGACCTGGTGGCTACCCCAGGGTCGGACTACCACTGGACCATGAACGGGCTCGCGAACGCGAACGGCCTGGTGGGATACCGCGACCGAAGTGCGAACCGCACGGCGTTCTATATCGCGGATCAGATCGAAGCAGATCGCTGGGCGTTCGATGTCGGGGCACGCGTCGAGCGCCTCGATGGCGAGGTCAAGCAGTTCAATACGGCGTCGTTCACGATGGCGAACGATCCGACGGTCAACGACCTGATCGAGACGGTCAGTTTCACCGACGGCTCCCTGACTACCGACGAACTGAGCGCAACGGAGTGGGCGTTCTCGGTCGGCGGCCTCTATCGACTCAACGACGATATCAACCTGTTCGCCAACGCGTCACGTGGGTTCTTCTTCCCGCAGATCCGCAGCGTGCCGTTCAACGAAGGCAGGCTGGCGTCGTACGAGGGCGAGATCATCGACACCGTGGAAGCGGGTATCAAGTTCAACCACGATCGCTTCGACGGGTACGCGACCCTCTTCTGGACGACCCTGGACGATCGGGGCAATGTCGACTTCGAGAATGATCCGAACAACCCGGGCAACATCATCGAGGTCGTTACGCTGCAGTCGACGGAAGCCTACGGGATCGAGGCCAGCCTCACCTATTACCTCAACGACTTCTGGTCGCTACACGGCAATATCACCCTGCGCGATCACGAGTTCACCAAGGCCGAAGGCTCGCCGGATGTCGTCGGCAAGGAACTGCGCCGTCAGCCGACCGAGTTGCTGAACACCGCCGTAAGATTCAATCACGGCCCCTTCGACGCTGCGCTGTACCACAACTTCCATGGCGACAACTTCGCCAACGACAACAACAGCGTCAAGCTCGACTCCTACAACCTGGTGAGACTCGAAGCGGGCTACACCTTCGAGTTCTCGGGCGGACAGACCATGAGGTTGAGCGGCAACATCTTCAACCTCACCGACGAACAGGGGATAACGGAGGGCTCCCCGCGCCAGGGTAACGCTCAGTCTGGCGAGCCCGAACAGTTCTTCGTCGGCCGTCCGATCCTTCCTCGACGGGCGATGGTCAGGCTAACCTACGACTTCTAGCGGTTCACCCGCGGGCCGGGTCCTCAGATCTCTGACGGACCCGGCCCGTCGGGGCTTTTTCCGACACCTGACGCGCCGGGAGGCTTCCCATGAACGCGGTGGATTACGTCGTCGTGGTCGTGTACCTGGGCGCGCTGCTGTTATTCGGTTACGTACTGCGCAATCAGTCGAGCGAGGGCGACTACTTCCTCGGTGGCCGCAGCATGAGCTGGTTCCCGTTGACCCTGTCGATCATGGCAACCCAGCTCTCGGCGATCAGCTTCGTGTCGGCACCGGCTTTTGTCGGGCTCCGCGAGGGCGGCGGGCTGAAATGGCTCACCTACGAATTCTCGCTGCCGCTCGCCATGATCCTGGTGATGTATGTGATCGCGCCGGCCTTGCACCGGGCAGGTATCGTCAGCATCTACGAATACCTGGAACGCCGCTTCGGCCGCCCGACCCGCGTTCTCATCAGTGCCTCGTTCCAGGTCGTCCGATCCTTCGCCACCGGCATCATGGTCTACGCGATGGGCCTGATTCTCGAAGCCGTGCTCGAGATTCCGCTGTGGCAGTCGATCGCGGCAGTCGGCGTCATCACCTTGATATACGCGACGTCGGGCGGAATGAAGGCCGTCGTGTACGGCGATGCGATCCAGTTGGGGCTCATTTTTGCAGGCCTGCTCGTCGTGGCGGTGTATGCACTTGTCGAGATCGGCGGGTTCGGAGCGTTCTGGCGAGACGTGGATCCCGCACGCCTGACGGCGGTCGACTTCTCGTCGTTAGGCCTGTCGGGCGATGAGTTCGGATTTCTGCCGATGCTCTTCGGGGGCTTCGTACTCTACGCGTCCTACTATGGATGCGATCAAACCGAGGCACAGCGGGTGCTCTCTGCTAAAGACACTGGCGACGCCCGCAGGCTGCTCTTCGTCAGTGGCTTGCTGCGCTTCCCGCTGGTGCTTCTCTATTGCTCCGTGGGTCTCATCGTCGGGGTGGCATTCGCCAACGACCCGGCGCTTGCGGCACGCATCCCGGTCGACAAGCCCGACTACATGATGCCCATCTTCATCATCGAACGTCTGCCGCATGGGATCATCGGTCTCCTGCTCGTCGCGATCATGGCAGCCGCGATGTCTTCGCTCAGCTCTGCCGTCAATTCGCTGGCTGCCGTCACACTGGAAGACCTGGCGGTGCTCGGCGCGAAACCGCGCACGAAACAGCAGGAGGTGATCTGGGCGCGGAGCATTTCGACGTTCTGGGGCATTTCGATTCTGATCATGTCACTGTTTGCCGGATCGATTGCGGCGACGGTGATCGAGGCAATTAACAAGGTCGGCTCTGCCCTTTACGGCCCGATACTCAGCGTCTTCCTGCTCGGAATGCTCACCAGCAGGACCACCGGGGTGGGTGCAAGTGCAGGCCTCGTGGCCGGGGTGGCATTCAATCTCTACCTGTGGAAGGCCCAACCGCAGGTCTTCTGGATGTGGTGGAACTTCATCGGTCTCGTCGTTACGGCCGTCGTTGCCGTTTCGGTCAGTCGCATCGCCGGCACGCCTGCCGGCAAGCCGCCGGAGAGTCGCGAGGGCTTCACCCTGGTGTCAGCGCTGCGTTCGCGCTACAGCGTCGCGCTGATCGCCATGTTTTTTGCGATCGTCCTCATCAGCACGTTCTTCAAGGACTTGAAACCATGGTTCGTGTCCTGAAGAGCTGCATCGGCTGCCATCATCACCTCGTTCGTAGCGGCAAGAAGGTCCGCGCCGGTGTCCGCTGAACTCGACCAACGGGCGCGAGAGATTCTCCGGACGAACGACAAGGGCGGCTACACCGTCCCGACCGACGGCCTGTACCCCTACCAGTGGAACTGGGATTCGGTGTTCGTCGCACTCGGCTTCGCCACCTTCGACGAGTCACGCGCCTGTCGGGAAATCGAGACCCTCTTCGAGGTCCAATGGGACAGCGGCTTCGTTCCGCACATCGTGTTCCGGCAGGACGATCCCGGCTACTTCCCCGGACCGTCCACCTGGAATGCCGGCGGCCAGGTCCCCACGTCCGGCATTACACAGCCACCGATCGCGGCCAGCGTCATCTATGAGATGTGGTGTCGCACGAAAACCGATTCGATCCGCGAACGGCTTGCCACGCTGTTTCCCAAGGTCCTGGCCTGGCACCGCTGGTTTCACCGCTGCCGCATTTCTGAAGACACAGGCGCGGTGATCATTACACACCCCTGGGAGAGCGGCCGCGACAACTCGCCGGAGTGGACCAGACCGACCTCGCGCGTCGATCCCACGGGAGTCGGGCCTTATCAGCGGCGCGATCTGCAGCATGCTGACGCAAGCATGCGCCCCCTGAAGCGGGACTACGACCGCTACATCGCGCTACTCGAGTACGGCAGAGACACCGGCTGGGATCACTCAAAGCTCGCCACGGAGGGCCCCTTCCGCATGGCCGACGTGGGGATGACCATGATCCTCCTGCGGGCGACGCGCGATCTGATCCGGCTTTCGAAGGAACTGGGCCGTGTAGACATCATCGCCGAACTCGACGGATATGTGCGCAGCCTCGAGCAGGGAGCCGACTACTTGTGGGACAGCAAGGCGCAAACCTACTGCTCGCGCGATGTAATCAGTGGCGAAGCCTCGGGATACGTAACGAACGCATCGTTTCTCTACGGCTATGCCGGCGTCGGCGATCATGGGCAACAGGCACACATGGCACGTCACTGGGATCGGATCGGTGCCCGTGTGCAGTACATGTTACCGAGCCAGGACCCGGACGATGCCGGGTTCGATCACATGCGTTACTGGTGCGGTCCGGTGTGGATAATGATGAATTACATTCTGGCCCGCGGGTTTCTGGAAATCGGCCAACAGGCCTGGGCAGAAAGACTCAGAGCGGATTCCCATCGTTTGATCGCGGATTTCGGCTTCCACGAGGCGTTTTCGCCGCAGACCGGTGATGGCACCGGTGGCCGCGACTTCTCGTGGACAGCGGCTATGTGGCTTGCCTGGTGCGGGCGCAACACCGCGGCACCCGGCACGTAGGAACGCAACATGACGAAGTCCAACGATACTGGACGTGCGGCAATGAAATTCCTCGACCGGGATTTTCTCCGCGGTCACATACGATCGATCCTGGATTTCTACACACCTCGTGTCGTCGATCCCACCGGCGGTTACTTTCAGAACTTCAGGGACGACGGCACGCCGTTCGACCCGGGACGCAGGCATCTCGTCAGCAGCTGCCGCATCGTATTCAACTATTGCAAGGCGTACGAGCTGTTCGGTGATGCCGGGCACCTGCAGATCGCCCGACACGGGCTGCGCTATCTTCGAGATCGCCATTGGGACAAAGCCCGGGCGGGCTACAACTGGACGCTCACCGACGGGCATGCCGCCGATGACCGCACCAACCACTGCTACGGACTCGCGTTCGTCATGCTCTGCGCGGCAGCCGCGCATGAAGCAGGTCTCGACGGTGCGCTGGACGAGCTCGAGCGCGCTTTCCAAATCATGGAGAGCCGCCTGTGGGACGCCTCGAACGGAATCTATGCAGACGAAGCCTCGCCGGATTGGTCGTCGATTGATGCGTATCGGGGCCAGAACGCCAACATGCACAGCTGCGAGGCATTGATACTGGCCTACGAGGCGACCGGCGAGGCCCGTTTCCTGGATCGTGCCTGCTCACTTGCCAGGAAGTTCACCATGGACCTTCCCCGCAAGTCAGATGGTCTCGTATGGGAGCACTACACGCAGGACCTGGAGAAGGACTGGGAGTACAACAAAGACGACCCGAAGAACCTGTACCGTCCCTGGGGCTTTCAACCAGGTCATCAGACAGAATGGAGCAAGCTGCTGCTGACGCTGCACGATCATCGCCCCGAGGAGTGGATGATCGTGCGCGCGCAAGGACTCTTCGACCGTGCCCTCGAGATCTGCTGGGACAAGGAGAACGGGGGCATCTTTTACGGATTCGCGCCGGACGGCACGATCTGCGATTCGGACAAGTACTTCTGGGTGCAGGCCGAGTCCATCGCCGCAAGCGCCCGACTCTTTCGCAAGACGTCGGACCCGCGCTACGCGAAATGGTATGCGGCGATCTGGCAATACGCCTGGGACCACATGATCGACCATCGGTACGGTGGATGGTACCGCGTGCTGACCGCCGCCAATCGGAAGTACTCGGACGAGAAATCGACCGCGGGTGGCAAGTGCGACTATCACACCATCGGCGCCTGCTGGGACGTTCTTAGAAATTCCAACCAAGTCTGAAGTGAACGATCGCCGAGGTCCAGACACGCAGGCCGTAAATCTCCCCGAAACTGTGCTCTGTGCACGGCAACGCTTGCCGGGCCGAGGGTACGCTCGGTTTTTAAACGCTGGATACGGAACGATGGACGTCGTCTGCCCATACTGCGGGGTGGCTAATGCCTCAGCGCATAGCTTGTGCCACGGCTGCGGAGGGGCGCTGCCCGCCTCCACGCAGGCCACCGGACAACGCGCGGAACAGTCCGGGCAACGCAAGCTGATCGGCGCCTTTCTCGGCCTCGGCGCACTTGTCATTGTCGCCGCAGCCGCCGCCGTCCTGGCGAATCGACTGGCCGGACCGCAACAGGTCGAGATCGTCACGCTGGTGCCGGAATCGACATCCATCGTCCAGGCATCCATGTCCGGCGCCGAACAACACAAGTACGTGGTCGCGGCACGGCTGACCGCCGCGTATGTGGCGGTGCAGCCACTGAAAATGATGCTGACACAGTACCGTATGATGAGTGGTGACTACCCGGCTGAACTGGCGGACATACGAATTGACGCCGGCGAGTTGACCGACGGTGAGTACATCACGGCCGTCACCCTGCACGACGGTGGCAGGCTGGTGACACATCTCGAACCATCGTTGTTCGGAGACGGTGCGCTGTTCATGCTGACGCCGGTCGACGTCATGGCAGGCACCAGCACCCGCTGGGACTGCACGACGACAATACCCGATGAGCACCTCCTGGCCACCGCGGGCGCTTTGAGATGCGAATTCGATGCAGCCCTGCATCGTTTCGCCGGCCTTTACTGAAGGCTCTGTGGTGGACCGGCGATATCGCGGGAACGCCCTGGGCTCCGGGGTGTGACGCTGTCGACGAACTGACAACCAGAATGCGCCGGAAGTGGCTGTCGGTCCGTTACTCGCTAAGGCTTCGGCGGTAGCTCAAGAAGACGGTTTTCGGAGTCTCGACCATGGCGCTTGGACTGCCTGGCATCGGGCGCAGGCAGGGTGCGTTCCCCGGTGTCGAAATCTCAGTACAACTTTCAACAATGGTCAGTGTGGCGACCCTACCCCGCCAGCATGAGCTGCCAGAGCCAAAGCCCGGACGCCCGCCTAGAAGTTAAAGCCCCCGCGGGCAGAACCCGCGGGAGCTTCGCTTATGAGCCTGGCAGTGACCTGACCGAACGAACCTAGCTCTCGCCCACCTCCGTTCGGCCTTCGGTTCGCCACTCGCAAATCAACCGGCGTGCAGTATCGCAGGCCAGTGCAACCGCGCACTCGACGGGCGCGGTGAGCTTACCCGACCAATCGATCTGCTTCGGTTGAATCCCGATCAGCGCCCGCCGTTGCGGCAAGTGACCTCCGAGCATAGCTATCGCGAGCAGGTCCGCGAGACTGACTTCGTGGACGCTGCTCTTCCTGCTGGTGACAACGAATTCGTCCATCTGCGCGCCTTCGAACACGCAAACCGCGCCGGGTTCGCGCCCCAGTTGCGCGGCGTCGACTACGATCAGTTGGCCGGCTCCTTCGATTGCGAGGTCAAGGGTGAAACTCAATGTCCCGCCGTCAAGCAGGACCACGTCGGGGCACTCGATGCCATCCGTTTGCAGGCGGGATATCGCATGTACGCCGACCCCGTCATCTCCGAGCAGCGTATTCCCCAGCCCGAGCACCACGGTTCTGCCGGGTGCCGCACGATCCTCGCGGATAGGCGCTGCATTTCCGGTATTACGGACGTCGCAGGTCATGCCGGACCTCCCTGTCTCGTCGAATTGCTCTGCAGCCATGACTCATTCGAAGCTCGCTCAATCACAGTCGTTCGGCAAGCCGCTTGGGCCAGGAACGCCCAGGAATGCCTGCTTCAACCTGGCCTGGTCGGCGAAGTTGACCATGCTGTCGCCGTTGAAATCCGCGTCGGGATTCCAGTTGGCCTGGCCCGGAACCGACAAGAATGCACTCTTGAGTGCAGCGAGGTCGGCGAAATTCACCGTGCAATCGTTGACTGGCACACGCGCTATGTCGGCATCGCAGGCGTTCCCGATATTATCGCCATCGGTATCGCGCTGGTCCGCGTTCCACCTGAGCACGCAGTTGTCAGCGATGTCCGGGATTCCGTCGCTGTCTGAATCCGCACCGCCGTCGCAGTCCGGCGGAGCACGCTGGACGTTGCGCTCCGCTGACCGTCCGGCGATGGTGACTCGCACACGGCACGGTACCGGCATCGGATTGTACGTTTCGAATTCCCATTCGCCGTTGGGTCGGACGGTGGTCATACCCAGGACCTGACTGCCGCTTGCGTTCGACACTGTGGCCAGGGCGCCAGCCTGGGCCCGATCGCCTTCCACCTCCAGTTCTCGCTCCGCGGCCTCCCACTTCGCCTCCCGTATACGGAAATCGGCACCGCCGGGCGGTGGAAAAAGCTGTGCCAGGCACGCAGCCTCGGCGAGACAATCAGCGTCCTGCAAGCACTGCACGGTCACCTGCTCGTTGTCGTCATCGCAGTCGACAGGTCCGCATACCCCGCCCTGCACGCTGAAACCATCGCCGTCCTGATCGGTGCATACGCTGGTGACAGGGCAATTCACCGCGACTGGATCGTCGACATCCACGAGGCCGTTGCAGTTGTTGTCGATACCGTCGGTGCAATCTTCCGTGGCGCCGGGGTTCACCCCGGCGTCCATGTCATTGCAATCGATCGGACCGCAGGCACCGCCTTCCAGGAAAAAGCCGTCGCCATCGCCGTCCAGCGTACACACGGGCGGGAGATCGGCAACCTGGATCGTGCGGGACTCGGGCGTCGGGTCAGCGACTCCCTGGCTGTCAGTTACCGTGAAGGTCACGTTGAACGTGCCGGTCGAGTTGAACGCAACGTTGCCAGGATCCTCGACGGTGGCATTCGCAGCTCCGCCCGAAAAATCCCACAGGAAGCTCAGCGGGTCACCATCCGGATCGGACGCAGATCCCTGGAACTGGACCGACTGACCGACGGTAATCGATACGTTCCCGCCTGGCAGGTCGATGGTGCCGTTGGGCGGCTGATTGACGATATCAGGACAAAACAACGTCAACGTCTGATTCTGCCACCATGTCCACTCCGGCTGGACCGGCTGACTGAAGCTGCCCGTGTGGCACAGGTCGCAGCTCTGATCGGCGTAGGGAGTCGTGCCGTTGAAGGCAAGGCAGGCAGCGTCGACCCAGGGGCCATAACTCGACTCGGCGCGAACCTCTGGCAGATGACACGAAATCACGCACGTCGCCAGGAGCACGGCGGGTAGTCGAGCTGCAATCCGTTTCCTCATTGTCGTCGCCTCCCAAACATTCTCGCAGGGCCGGTCCAGGTGTACGCGCGCGGGCGACCTCAGTGCATGGCCGTTTCCCTTCCCTTGGCCGAGCGGTCGTGATCGCTCGAAGCCGTTAGCAAACCTCGATTTGAAGCAGTTCTTCGCCGTCCGGGTCGACCAGGTGCACGGCGCAACCCATGCAGGGATCGAAGCTGTGAATCGTGCGCAGGATCTCGAGCGGCTGATCCGGTATCTGCAACCTGTGTCCCTGAATGGACGCTTCGAAGGGGCCTTGCTGACCCTGCGCATCCCGCGGGCCGGCGTTCCAGGTCGTCGGCACGATGCACTGATAGTTCGCGATCTTCCCGTCCTGGATCACCAGCCAGTGTGCCAGCGCACCTCGCGGTGCCTCCATGAAGCCAACACCCTGTGCGTTGGCTGGCCAGCTCGCAGGATCGAAGAACTCGTCGTTGTGCGTCCGCAAGTCACCGGCGGCAATGCTGGCCGTGAGCTGGTTGTACCAACCATCCATCGCATCGGCGATGAGTTTGCTTTCCACAACGCGGGCCACCACGCGACCCAGGGTTGAATACATGGACTCCAGCGGCTGCTCCAGTTTGATCAGCACGCCGTCGATCTGCTGTCGGACAGCGTCGTTGCCGCCCGCGTACATCACGAGCAGGCGGGCCAGCGGACCGACCTCCATCGGCTTGCCCCGCCAGCGCGGAGACTTCACCCAGGAATACGATTGATTGGTGTCGAGCACGTCGTAGGGTGGCTGCGGCCCTGAGTAATTCGGAGTGGTTTCGCCATCGTAAGGATGCAGCGGCGTGTTCTTGCCCGCGCTGTAGTCGTACCAGGCGTGACTGACCAGTTCCTGTATCTGGTCCGGGTCGGACAGGTCCACGGGATGCACAACGGACAGATCACGATTCAGGATCGCACCGCGCGGAAAGAACAGCTCCGTCGACTCGTCGATGAGACCATCGGGCGCACCCGGATTGGTGAGCGGGAAATCGCCTACCGTCAGGAAATTGCCGATGCCCTCGCCCCGGGTGAACCAGTCTTTGTAGAAGCGGGCGATGGTGATCGCATCGGGCACGTACACCTGGTCGACGAAGGTGCGCATCTGGGCAATCGTTTCGGCCACTACGCCCAGACCAGTTCCGTCCAGCGCTGTGGCACCCTCGAAATTCACGCTTATGGTGTTCGGAACACCACCCACAACGAAGTTTGGATGCGGGTTTCTGCCGCCGAAAACTGCATGCAGCTTCGCGATCTGGCGTTGCCAGGCCAGCGCTTCCAGATAGTGGGCGAAAGCCAGCAGGTTGATCTCCGGCGGCAGCTTGTACTCTGGATGACCCCAGTAGCCATTGGTGAAAATTCCGAGCTGACCGGACTCGACGAACGAGGCCAGCCGAGCCTTGACGTCGGCAAAGTACGCGGCCGACACGTTCTCTGTCCGATCCGGGCTGATGCACTGCTGGGCTTCCGCAGTGATCGTGGGATCGGCATCCAGCGCTGAAACGATATCCACCCAGTCGAGTGCGTGCAGGTGGTAGAAATGCACGACGTGATCCTGCACGTACTGGGCACCGTTTATGAGGTTGCGGATGACTCGCGCGTTTTGCGGAACAGCGTAAGCGAGGGCATCCTCCACGGCGCGAATCGAGGCGATGCTGTGCGAGGTGGTGCACACGCCGCAAATCCGTTGCGCGAAGGCCCAGGCGTCGCGTGGATCGCGGTCGCGCATGATGATCTCTATGCCGCGCACCATTGTGCCGGCGCATGAGGCGCGCGTAATGACGTTATTGGCGTCAGTCTCCGCCTCAATTCGCAAGTGCCCCTCGATTCGGGTGATTGGATCAATGACCACTGTGCTCATCTTCCTGCTCTCTCTGTTGTCGACGGATCCTCGGTCGCCGAAGCCGGGAGCCTCCGCTTGCTCGATCGATCCTCATGGCGCTTCGATTCATTGCTCGTCCGGTGCGGTGGCATGGGTGGTATGCGCATGTATCAGAGCGAAGTACTGCTATCGAGGCGGGTCCACCTCGAACAATGGTTGGTAGAATCCGCCGGGCCGATCCCAGAAATTGGGCTCCGAGCAGCCAATGCAACCGTGGCCGGAGAACATCGGGAAACTGGTCTCGCCGTTCCATTTCACACTCGAACACGCGTTGAAGGTGACCGGCCCCTTGCAGCCCAGGTTCAACAGGCAAGGCGCCGTACCCACCTGGCTGAACGACTCGGCGAGCGCTTGTTGATCGTCGAAGCTGCTGGAGAAGATGTTGGCCTCGAACGCGGGTAACCGGGCGCACGTGTCATGGACTGTCTGCCCGTAGAACGCGAGCGGCCGTTTCAGCGGGTCCAGGTCCGGTACGCCGAACGTCAGGAAGTGCACGATTACGCCCGTGATTACCTCGGGTACCGGCGGACATCCCGGCAGATTGACGACGGGACCCGAGTAGGCGAGGTCGCCCGAACGGATGAGGTCATCCACACCAGCCGCGCCCGTCGGATTGGGACTGGCCTTCGGAATGCCCCCGAATGCCGCGCAATTTCCGATTGCGATGATCAGGGCAGCTCCGTCGGCCGATTCCTGGATGACATCGAGCGCGGATCGTCCCCCAATGATCGAGTAGGCTCCAGCGTCTCTTGATGGCACCGACCCGTCCACGATCAGCACGTGCCCGCCGGCCGCGATGGCCTGCAACCGGGCCGCTTCAGCAGCGGAACCGGACGGCACCATCAGCGTATTCTGGTAGTCCAGCGAAATCTCGTTGAGGATGAGGCTCTCGATGCTGTTGTCGAACGACCGCAGCGTCGATTCGGTGCAACCGGTGCATTCCTGCCCCGACACCCAGATAACCGTGGGCCGAGGTATCGAACTCAGGGTGCTGGCGATAACGCGGGCTGCGCGGACCGGCAACGCGAGGCTGGACGCGGTGAGCGTGCAGAACTTGAGGAATGAGCGTCGTGATACGCCCTGTCTCGAAAGGTGCTGCGCAAAGGTGTCTTTAGTCGGCATCGCTGTTGCTCCCCCCTCTCGGCATTCCCGGCCCCGGGTGTGTCGCGGTTCGTCGGCTCGAGTCCCTTTCCAATCCGAGTTCCGCAAGGCGTCGGTCCATGTCGCCTGGCTCGGGTGCCGTTTCTTTCGCTCGCAGGCCCGGTCCCGCAAATCGCGCTCGCAACCGGGTCGCGGCCGTGCTCAACTCCTCTGATTGGGATCGCAGGATGTCCGGGCACCTGGTCACTTCGATGAACTCACCCAGCACCCTGTCGTCGTCGCCACAGTGGGTAATCCACCAGATGCCGGGCACCGCGGTTTCGTAAATCCGCGTCGGTCCGGAGATCGCGACCTCGGCGCGGACTTCCCCGCGGCCCAATGTTTCCTTGAGCGCGCGCCGTTCGTGTGGCGCCAGTGGTGAATTCCGCAGATCCATGCTGTCTACCTCTCCCGCCGAAGCGAGAGTCTCCAGCATGCGTGCGAGTTCATGCAGGATCGCCATCGTGGTTTCGCCGGGTGGCGAATCGCCCCGACAGACTTCCACGGGAATACTGAGCGGCGCGGGACTTTTTGCCTGCATCCTGTATTGACTCCCTGTCGTCGCTCCGGCTGGCATGCGCGTCGATGCGCTGCAATCCGAGTCGGTGCGTCTTCCCCCGTCGCCCGGCCCGGTTACTCGCGCTGCCACGGTGTCGCCGAACCGAGACATGTGTATTTATCCATATATGTTCTATTTTGAACCATATGTGGCATTGTTATGTCACAAGATCGGCTGTATGGCAAGAGCCATCGGCGCAGATCGATGCTCCCGGGTCGCCGGTTGCATCGTGCGAATTGACGATAATCATGGCCTGGCTGGGGCGAAAAACCGCCGCGACTCGGTGGGATCCAGGCGCCACGCAAGAAAAAACCCCCGCAGGCAAAGCCCACGGGGGTTTTTGTTAAGAGCCTGGCAGTGACCTACTCTCACACGGCGAAACACCGCACTACCATCGGCGCTGAGCGTTTTCACTTCCGAGTTCGGAATGGGATCGGGTGGTTCCCGCTCGCTATTGCCGCCAGGCAAACCGGTTGAGTCGCGGAACGATCCGCCACTCAGAACAAGTAACAACAAGGAATGTTTTGATGTCCGGCGCGTCGTCTTCGTAAAGACCACACCGAAGCACAAACTGCTTGGGTGTTATATGGTCAAGCCTCACGGGCAATTAGTACTGGTTAGCTTCATACATTACTGCACTTCCACACCCAGCCTATCAACGTTGTAGTCTTCAACGGCCCTTCAGGGACCTCGAGGGTCCAGGGAAATCTCATCTTGAAGGGGGCTTCCCGCTTAGATGCTTTCAGCGGTTATCCCGTCCGTACATAGCTACCCGGCAATGCCACTGGCGTGACAACCGGAACACCAGAGGTACGTCCACTCCGGTCCTCTCGTACTAGGAGCAGCTCCTCTCAATTCTCCAGCGCCCACGGCAGATAGGGACCGAACTGTCTCA
>JAAUYH010003476.1_pt1 | contig 14004 bp, 14 predicted proteins | sample 7278061 | NCBI WGS metagenome assembly JAAUYH01 (sample SAMN14350203, study PRJNA611818) | marine sediment metagenome | isolation source: surface marine sediment (0.6m) | place: French Polynesia: Moorea | collected 2018-08
ATTTCATCCCCCAGTTCCTGGGAGCGCTGGTACTTGGGATGCAGGCGGGGTTCGTATTCGGACATGGGCTGCCCTCCGTGGCAGAAGCTATATAAACATACAGTATTATATCCTTAACACACTGAAATACCTATCAATATTGACCAGAAAGTTACCGCGGTAACGTGAGAAAGATGTATGTCTGGGTTGATTGGGGGATCGGCAGCGTGTGTCCCGAAGCGGACATTCAGACGTGACGGCAATTGCTTGATCGCCCGAGCCAGGGATTCAAATCCTTAGTCCCTTTAGCTATCTCGAGACATAGCTCTGCGCAGGGAAGCAGAGCTAACCCCCCGGCCTCCCCTGACCAAACGGAAACCTCCCCCGCCAGTACTGGATCAGCAGGATGCCAAACAGCATTCCCCCCAGGTGGGCAAAATGCGCGACGCCGGACTGGGCGCCACTGACGCCCAGGGTCAGTTCCAGCACGCCGTAGCCGATGACCAGGTACTTGGCTTTCATGGGGATCGGCGGAAACAGCAGCATGATCCGCTGATTGGGAAACATCATGCCGAAGGCCAGAAGGATGCCGAATACGCCGCCGGACGCACCGATGGTGGGGTAGTAGCCGCCCTGGAGGCTCAGTACCACCAGCTGGGTCACCGCGGCGCCGGCCACGCATACCAGGAAGTAGAACAGGAAGGAGCGGGAGCCCCAGATATTCTCGATCTGGATGCCAAACATCCACAGGGCAAACAGGTTGAAGAACAGGTGGGCCGGTCCGCCGTGCAGAAAGCCGTAAGTCAGCAGCTGCCATAGCTCAAACCCGACCCGGGTGCCGTACACCATCGCCTCGCCCGGCGGCCACAATGCAAAGGCCAGTTCCAGCCGGCCCGGCAGGCGGCTCTGCAGCAGGTAGGTGAACAGGTTGATGCCGATCAGGGTCATCACCACCGGAGGCGTGGTGCTGTAACCCCGTGGTCTGGGGCGCATAAAGGTCATCTTTTGCTGAACAAAGACACTAAGCTTCCGGCAGCATCTTTCCTGGATTGAGTATCCAGTTGGGGTCAAACACACGCTTGATGCCGCTCAGGTAGTGGATTTCATGGGGATCGCGACTGCGATCCAGGTACGGCTGCTTGAGCAGCCCTACCCCATGCTCGGCCGATACACTGCCCCGGAACCGGGCCACCACGCCAAAGATTTCCTCGTTGACCGACTCGCATGCTTTTTTGAACTCCGCCAGGCTCAGGTCATCCGGCTTGAGGATATTCAGGTGCAGATTGCCATCGCCGATGTGGCCATACCAGACCACTTCGAAATCCGGGTACCGGCTGAGCACGACGTCTTCCAGCGCGTGAAGGAAGGCCGGAACCTGGGAGATCCGGGTGGAGAGGTCGTTTTTGTAAGGCGTCTTGGCGGATATCCGCTCGCTGATGAATTCCCGCAATGACCACAGCTCGGCCGCCTGGGCCTCACTCTGGCTGAGCACGCCGTCACCAATCCAGCCTTCCTCCAGGCAGCGCTCGAAAAACGCCAGGGCAGCCGCCTCGCCGTCTTCCCCGACGCAGTCAAATTCGAGCAGCGCGTAGTAAGGCATGCGGGATTCGAAGGGCGCCCGGGGGGAGCCTTCGGCGATGACGTAACTCAGCGCCAGGTCGGAAAAGAACTCAAAGGCCGACAGGGTGAGCGACTCCCGGGCCAGGTCGAATACCTGCATCAGGGGGTCCATGCCTTCCAGGCCCACCACCATGACCGATTGGCTGGGTGGCGGCTCCGCCAGCCTCAGGGTGACCGAAACGATAATCCCCAGGGTGCCCTCGCTGCCGATAAACAGGTGGCGCAGGTCATAGCCGGTAGCGTTCTTGATCAGGCCGCGATTGACATCCAGCAGTTCGCCGGCGCCGGTGACCACCCGCATTCCGACCACCCAGTCCCGGGTCAGGCCGTAGCGCAGCACCTTGACCCCACCGGCGTTGGTGGCCAGGTTTCCGCCAATCTGGCTGGATCCCTTGGCGGCAAAATCCACCGGGAACATCAGGCCGTTTTCCGCGGCCAGCTGCTGGATCTTCTCGGTGATCATGCCGGCCTCGACGGTGAGTGTCCGATCCACCGGATCAAACTCCAGCAGGCGGTCCATGCGAGCCATGGACACCACCAGTTCACCCTTGGCCGCAACCGCACCGCCGCTCAATCCCGTTCTGCCTCCGGACGGTACCAACGCCACGCCGGCGCTGTTGGCCCAGCGCACCAGCCGCAGAATCTGCTCCTCGCTGCGGGGAAAGGCAATGCCGCAGGGCTCGGGCGGATACAGCCGGGTCCAGTCCCTGCCGTACTCGGTCAGATCTTCTGGCTGGCGGGAAATCTCCAGATCCGGAATTTCGCTGCTGAGGCCACCCAGGACCTCGTTGGAGATGTTGTTTTTCGGGCTCTGCATGATTCCGTTCTTGCGCCGCTCTTGCACCACCGGTGCGGGGCGTCCAAAATGCCGCGATTCTAATGATCCACAGGACCAAGGCGGTTGGTTTCGAGGCCTGGCTCCCAGGCCGCGACAGCCAGTCGCATGCTAGCAGAAAACCCATGAGCTCGTTGTCACTGGCCAAAGACAAAATCCGTATCCTGCTGCTGGAGGGACTGCACCCCCGTGCGGCCGAAGTATTCTCCAGGGCGGGCTACGAAAACATCCGGACCGAAGACAAATCCCTGACCGGAGAAGAACTGAAGCAGGCCATTGCTGAAGCCCATTTCATTGGCATCCGCTCCCGCACCCAGCTGGACCGGGAGGTCCTGGAATCCGCCCGGCGATTGACGGCCATCGGCTGTTTCTGCATCGGCACCAACCAGGTGGACCTGGACGCGGCCCAGGGCCGCGGGATTCCCGTGTTCAACGCGCCGTTCTCCAACACCCGCAGCGTGGCGGAACTGGTGCTGGCGGAAATCATCATGCTGATGCGGGGTATCCCCCAGCGCAACGCCGCGGCCCACCGTGGGGAATGGATGAAGTCGGCCCAGGGGTCCTATGAAATCCGCGGCAAGAAACTGGGCATCGTGGGTTACGGCCACATCGGCACCCAGATCGGCATCCTGGCCGAAAGCCTGGGCATGGAGGTGCTGTTTTACGACGTCGTGGACAAACTGCCCCTGGGGAACGCCAAACCCATGGATTCCCTGAAAGAGCTGCTGGGCGCCGCCGACGTGGTCACCCTGCATGTCCCCCAGACCGCTGAAACCCGGGACCTGATCGATGCCGCAGCCATCGGCGCCATGCGCGAGGGGACCTGGCTGATCAACGCCTCCCGAGGTCAGGTAGTGGTCATCGACGCCCTGGTGGACGGCCTCAAGAGCGGCCGTCTGCGCGGCGCCGCCATCGACGTGTTCCCGGAGGAACCCAAGTCTAACCAGCATGTATTCAATTCCCCGTTGGTGGACCTGGACAACGTGCTCTTGACGCCCCACATCGGCGGCAGCACCCAGGAAGCTCAGAAGAACATCGCCCAGGAGGTGGCCAGCAAGCTGGTCCGCTACAGCGACAACGGCTCCACCGTGTCCGCCGTGAACTTCCCGGAGGTGGCCATGCCGGATCACGCGGGATGCCACCGGATTCTGCATATCCACCGCAACGAGCCGGGCGTCCTGCAGCAGATCAACAAGGTGTTCTCCCACGAACACATCAACATCGCTGCCCAGTATCTGCAGACCCTGGGCGAGGTGGGTTACGTGGTAATGGACATCGACTGCCCCGATACAGGCGGCATCATCAAACAGCTGAGGGAAATTGCCGGGACAATCCGCAGCCGCGTGCTGTACTGAATCCAGCATGTCCAGGGTTTCGGCCAACGGCATCGAACTGGCCTACGAGCAGTTCGGCAGGGATGAAGATCCCGCGGTCATCCTGATAATGGGTTTCAACATGGCCCTGACAGCCTGGCCCGAGGGCTTCTGCCGGCGCCTGGTCGAGGGCGGCTACCGGGTCATCCGGTTCGACAACCGCGACGTGGGTCAAAGCAGCCGTCTGACCCAGCTGGGCGAACCCGCTTTTGCCACCTCCATCCGCCGTCGGGTCCTGGGCTTGCGGGTTGCCCCACCCTATACACTGGACGATATGGCAGCGGACACCATTGGCCTGATGGATGCCCTGGACATTCAGCAAGCCCATCTGGTGGGCATTTCCATGGGCGGCATGATCGCCCAGATCATGGCGTTGGAGCACGCTGACCGGGTTGCCAGCATGGCCCTGCTGATGACCCACTCGGGCAGCATGAAGTACCTGTTTCCCACGCCGGAGCTGGCCCGGGTCATGCTGCACCAGCCCGGACCTGACCTGGAATCCCAGATCGCCTACGGCCTGCGATTCTGGGCAGTACTGGCTGGACCGGACTACCCGCCGGACCCGGCTCAGCTGACCCAGGCCATTACCGAGGCTTTCCACCGGGCCGGCGCGCCCCACGGCCGCAAGCGACAGTTTGCCGCCATCATGGCGGCCAGGGACCGCCGGCACCGGCTGGCCGGACTCGACCTGCCGGTCAGCGTGATTCACGGCAGCCGCGACCCCATGATCCGCCCCCAGGCCGGAGAACGGCTGGCGGCAGCCATCCCCGGTGCCAGTTTTCACCTGGTCCAGGGGCTGGGACACGATCTGCCCCCCGCACTGTGGTCAACGCTCTGCGGGCACGTACTGGGCAATCTGCAGCGCTGATGGAGCCGGAAAGGACCCTGCATATCTGCCGTGTGGTTCGCGCGATTCCCCGAGGCTGCGTGTGTTCCTACGGGGAAATCGCCAGCCGCGCCGGCTATCCCGGTCGCGCCCGACTGGTGGGCAGGATTCTTCGCGAAACCGACGAACAGCCGCCGCTGCCGTGGCACCGGGTGCTCCGGGCCGACGGGTCCCTGGCCTTTCCCGCCGAATCGGAACAGGCCGGAAGGCAGGCGGAACTGCTGGCCGCGGAAGGCGTGCCGGTGATCCGAAACCGCGTCGACCTCAAGCGGTTCGGCTGGCAGCAGGACCTGGACCGGGAGTTGTGGGGTCCAGGCTGAGCGGTTCCGGTAGTGCCAGATGGCGCAAGCGGTGAGCCGGCCGGTCAGCCGCAGATCAATGGCCTGATTTTAGCCTGACCACCGACTATCTTGCGGTATTGAAACGCTGCCGAACATAGCGCCCCGCCGCAAGCTCCTCGTAAACGGCGAAAGCGAAATCTTCCCGCGAAATCTGGGCCGGAGCACCATCGGGGTCGCGAAGCAATTCGTCGCCACCAAACCTGACGTTCCCCGTAAAGCCCTGAAGTCGCAGACCGTTGGGTGGCGTCGCCACGGTCCAGTTGACGCCTTTGCTTGCCCGGAACAGATCCAGTGCGATCTGATGGCCGTAAAACATCGCGTAGTTCTGGTGGGATTCATCCACCCGTCCCATATCAAGCAGCGTCTCACCCTCCTGGTAAATCAGCGTGAACAGATTGCCAACAAATATCAGTCGCGGACCGTCTTCGCCCATTTCCTGCAGCACGTCGATCAGGCTTGCCGCCGCGAGCGCTGCGATATAAGTTTCCGGGTTTTTGTTCTGCGGCGCCCCGCCGATGGAAACGATGATCGCATCGTGGGCCACGATCAGTTCCCGCACCCGGTCACGGTCAAGAACATCTCCAGTCTCAATGTTGATTCGACCGGCGAAGTCCGACAGTCGCTCGGCGAATCGGCTTACGCCGGTTATGGCGTAGCCACGTCTCAGACCCTCCTCCACGATGTGCTGGCCGATACGGCCGCTGGCGCCGAATACCAGCACCCGCTCAACACTCTCGGCCTTTTCAGCGATCGCCTCGCCAGCGACGAGAATCCAGACCCAGGAAAAGATCAACAGAAGGCGGCGTTTCATGTTTGTGCCCCTCATTGGCGTTTGCTGCCCTTTGCCCTATGACCCTGGCGCTGAGCAAAAGTTTGACCACAGGCGCCCCGGGCCAGGCCCCTGTATTCCGACTCCGGCGCACGACGAAGGACCCGTGGTCCCCGTTGCCCGCCGGAAGTAGTCATTTTCCTACAAGCCCCGTAGCAAATTGCCCTAACGCCCTCCCATTCATAGGGCTGATACTGGCTGCGTACCACGGAGGATTGGCAGTCAAATGAAACAATGGATTAACACGCGACTGACGGCAGGGATTCTGGCAGGACTGGTGGTTACCGGTCATGCCGCCGAGATACAGGCGGCCGAACTCAAGGAAGGCTCGGTCGCCTGCCGCAATGAACGGGCGCTGTCAGAACTGCTGAAAGCCGATAAGGCCGGGGATTCGGAAACCCGCAAATGGCTGTTCGACGGTTACGCCTGCATCAGGCTGACTGAAACCACGCCGGTTGAAGTGCTGAGCCGCGATGACCAGGGCATTCAGCACCTGCGAACCGTCAAGCTCCGGCGCAATATCGACCTTTGGATTCAGACCCAGCCCGAGAACAGCTGACGGGAGACAGCGGAAAACCAGTTTGTGCCTGCGGTGCCAGCACACCCACCACCCTCACTTGAGCACCAGTGATCCACGCCAGTGGATCCGGCGCCGCAGGCCTTTTGTCTACCGGGGGCGGGTCACGGATCGACCTGCCTTCTTTTATTTCCCAGCGTCCGTCTCTTGCGTCCGGTCAGCGATCTGGACCCACCACTTCTCCGGCAGGCGTTGTATCGGACTTTTGGGTGGACTTTTGGGCGGCCTTTTCGGCCGCCGACAACAGGCCGCGGAGGATATTGATCTCCACGTCGCTGGGCTCGGCCCGGCTCATCAGGCGCTGGATCCGCGCCATCAGCGTAGCGGACTGCTTCGGGTTGAGAATCTTCAACACCGTCATGGCCTGCTCAAAATGTCCCATCAGACCCTGAAACTGATCCTGGGTGGCCGGGACGTGGTCGGGCATCCGATTGGGCTCCAGCCCTGCCTGGTTCAGCATGGCCATCTGGAACTCGTAGGCCAGCACCTGGACGGCTGAACCCAGGTTGAGCGAGGAGTAGTCCGGGTTGCTGGGGATGTGAACCAGCGCATGGCAGCGGTTGATCTCGTCATTGCTCAGACCTGAGCGTTCGGTGCCGAACAACACGGCCACCTGCTGACCGGCGGCAGCCCGCGCCACCGACACCTCGGCGGCTTCCCGGGCGTTGTACTGGGCCAATGCCACCTTACGCAGCCGCGCGCTGGATCCCAGCACCAGGTGGCAGTCAGCGACGGCCGCTTCCAGGTCGTCGGTTACTGTGGCGTTCTGCAGCAGGTCATCGGCGCCGGAAGCCCGCGCCGTGGCCTCAGCGTCGGGAAAGTGCCGGGGGCTTACCAGAGTCAGCCGCGATACGGCCATGGTCTTCATGGCCCTGGCGGCAGCCCCGATATTGCCGGGATGGGTTGTGTTGCAGAGCACGAATCGGATGTGATCCAGCATCAAGGCTTCCTGTTGGCTGGGTTGCGGAAAATAAACCGGAAAATCTGGACTCAAGCCCCTATAATCTCACGCCGCTGAACAGGAATCCCTTCGAATGCTCCAACCCGCTGTCAACATCGGCGTACGCGCCGCCAGATCTGCCGCACGTCAGCTGATACGCATGCTCAACCGCATCGAGAACCTGACGGTCATCGAAAAGCAGCGCAATGATTTTGTCACCGAGGCGGACACGGCGGCTGAGCGCGCCATCATCGAAGAGATTCACAAGGTCTACCCGGACCACGCCATTTTATCCGAAGAAGCCGGTCAGATCGGCGAGTCCTCCAGCCGCTGGATCGTGGATCCCCTGGACGGTACCAAGAATTTCATTCACGGCATCCCGCACTTCGCCATTTCCATCGCCCTGGAAGAAAACGGCGTGATTCAGCACGCCATCGTCTATGACCCCCTGAGGGAAGAGCTGTTCACCGCCAGTCGCGGCAACGGCGCCTTCCTCAACGACACCCGCATCCGCGCCAGCGGCCGTAAATCCCTGGACGGCGCCATGCTGGCCACCGGCTTCCCGTTTCGCGACAAAGACGTGCTGCCGAACTACCTGAAAATGTTCAGCGCCCTGTTCGAGCGGGCTACAGACGTCCGCCGGGCGGGATCGGCGGCACTGGACCTGGCCTACGTCGCCGCCGGCCGCATCGACGCTTTCTGGGAAATGGACCTGCAACCCTGGGATATGGCTGCAGGCGCCCTGCTGATCCGCGAAGCCGGAGGCATGTGCACCGACTTTGACGGCGCTGACGGTTACCTGACGAGCGGCAACATCATCGCCGGCAATCTCAAGCTGGCGGGTCAGATCAAAAAGACCATTGCGCCCTTCAAGCCCGGCTGACCACTCGTGAAACAAACCCTCGCCACCGGGCTGCTGATAGTGGTCGGATTGATCAACGGGATTCCGGTGATCGGTATCTGGTCGGCTTCCGTTCTCGAAAGTCTCTATGCCGTCGGCCGACTGGATGGCGACCTGCTGATTCTCATGCGCCACCGGGCCCTGCTGTTTGGCATCCTGGGTGCGTGGATCGTAACGGCCGCGTTCCGGCCGACGCTGCGTCCGGCAGCCATGCTGGCTGCCGCGGTCTCCATGGCTGGATTCGTGGTGCTGGCGCTGATGCAGGGATCGTTCGGTGAGAAGATCCAGGGCGTGGTGTGGGCTGATCTGGTCGGCCTGGCCCTGCTGGTGTTCGCCTTTTTCCTGGGGCGCGATTCAGTATCACGCCCCTGATCGCGGACTGCCCCTTCAGGGCATGTCGTCGACTTTCACCCCTTCTTTGACCGGCGGCAGCAGGTCCTGCTTGGTCACGCCGAACAGCATCAGGGCCGCGGCAGCGACGAAGATGGAAGAGTAGGTTCCCACGATCACGCCGATGATCAGGGCTTCGGCAAAGCTGTGGATGATTTCGCCGCCCAGGAAAAACAGGGCAAACAGCACCAGCAGCGTGGTCAGCGAGGTCATCAGCGTTCGGGACAGCATCTGGTTGATGGACAGATTGAAGATGTCCCTGGGCTCACCTTTGCGAACCGATCTGAAATTCTCCCGGATCCGGTCATACACCACGATGGTGTCGTTCAGCGAGTAACCGATCACGGCCAGCAGCGCCGCCAGCACCGTCAGGTCGAAGTCCACCTGGAAGGCGGAGAAAAACCCCACGACGATGACCACATCGTGCACCAGGGCCATCACCGCGCCCACCGAGAATTTCCACTGGAAGCGGAAGATGATGTAGATCAGGATGCCGATCAGGGCATAGACCATGGCCAGCCCACCCTTTTCGGCCAGTTCGTCGCCGATCTGGGGGCCAACAAACTCGACCCGCCGCATCTCCAGGTTCTGGCCGCTGGCGTCCTGCAGTACGTTCAGGACCTCGTTGCTGAGCTCCGGACGGTTTTCCTCCTCGTCCGTTGCCAGGCGCACCACCACGTCCGTGGGACGCCCGAAAGTCTGGACCACAAAGTCCTCGTAACCGGCGCCGTTCAGGGCCGTACGGATGTCTCCGAGGTTCGGCGCTTCGGTGTAGCCCACCTCCAGCAGCGTGCCGCCGGTGAAGTCCAGGCCGTAACTCAAGCCGCGGGTTGCCAGGGAAACAATGGAGGCGGCGATCAGCACCAGCGACAGTATCACCGCGTACTTGCGCATCCCCATGAAATCTATTTTGGTTTGTTTCTTGATCAGTTCCATGTCGGCATTCCGTCAGATGGCCAGGGATTTGACCCGGGCTTTGCGCCCGTAAATCAGGTTCACCACGGCGCGGGTTCCCATGATGGCCGTGAACATCGAGGTGATGATGCCCAGCGACAGGGTGACCGCGAAGCCCTTGATCGGGCCCGTGCCGAAGGTGAACAGCACGATCGCCGCGATCAGGGTGGTGACGTTGGCGTCCGCGATGGTGGAAAACGCCTTGTCGTAGCCTGCCCTGATACTGGCCTGGGGTGTATTGCCGTTTTTCAGCTCCTCGCGTATTCGCTCGAAGATCAGAACGTTGGCGTCCACCGCCATACCCACCGTTAACACGATTCCGGCGATACCCGGTAAGGTGAGCGTAGCCCCCAGCATCGACAGCAAGGCCACAATAAGCACGAGGTTGGCGAACAGCGCCATGTCTGCCACCAGCCCGAACAGCCGGTAGTAGATGGCCATGAAGATCAGCACCAGTACAAAACCGATCTGCACCGATTTGAAACCCTTCTCGATGTTGTCGGCACCCAGGCTGGGGCCGACGGTGCGTTCCTCGATGATTTCAACGGGTGCCGCCAGTGCACCGGCGCGCAGCAGCAGCGCCAGCTCCGAGGCTTCCTGGGGGCTGTCCAGTCCGGTGGTACGGAATCGCCGCCCAAACGGCTCCTGTACCGTGGCCACCGAGATCACGCGCTCCTGGGTCACGGTCTCCTTGATGATCTCGCCATTCACCTCACGGGTGACCGGCTTGCGCTCCACGAACACCACCGCCATCTGGTTGTTGACGTTTTCCTGGGTGAAGTTGAGCATCCGGTTGCCGCCGGAGTTGTTCAGGGTGACGTTGACCTGGGGCGTTCCGGACTGCTGATCAAAGCCGGCAGCGGCGTCAATAAGCTGCTCGCCCGAGACGATCAGGCGCTTATTCAGCAGCACCGGCGAACCGATCTTGTCCTGGTACAGCCGGCAGCCCGGCGGGATCATGCCCGTGGACTGGACCTGGAAGGCGTCGTGGCCCATGCAGACCGCCCGGTATTCCAGGGTCGCCGTGGCGCCCAGAATCCGCTTGGCCGTGGCCGTGTCCTGCACGCCGGGCAGCTGCACCACGATGCGGTTGGAGCCCTGCTGCTGGACCAGCGGTTCGGCCACGCCCAGTTCGTTGACCCGGTTGCGCAGGGTGGTGATGTTCTGCTGCAGCGCGGTGTCGGCAATCTCGGCCTGCTTGGCGTCGGAAATGCGGAATCGAACGTTGAAGGTTTCGCCGCCCTCGAATTCCTCGGTCGTCAGTTCCGGCAGGTCGCGGAATACCTGGTCCATGGCCGCTTCACGGTCTTCGTCGCTGCGCAGCCGCGCTATGACGCCATCCGGCGCGATCTCCACCGAGCGGTAGCGGATATCGTTCTGACGCAGGGTGTCGCGAATATCCACCACGTAGCGTTCCCGGGCCTGCTTGTCGGCAGCGTCCATGTCCACTTCCATCAGGAAGTGCACGCCACCCTGCAGATCCAGCCCCATCACCATGGGTTTGCCGCCCAGGGCCTCCAGCCAGTCCGGCGTGGAGGGTGCCAGGTTCAGTGCCACCACGTAGGAATCGCCCAGCTGGGTTCGCAGTACCTCTGCCGCGCGGCCCTGGGTATCCACGTCCTCGAAGCGCGCCATGATGTGGGAATCGGTCAGTTCGATGCTTTGGGCTGAAATGCCCTCCAGACGCAGAACGTTGGAAACGTCATCCCGCACTGCGGCGCTGATTTCAATGCCGGAGGGTGCAGATACCTGTACCGCGTAGTCGTCGCCGTAAAGGTTTGGGATGGCGTACAGAGCGCCACCCAGCAGCACCACCAGGATCAGCGCGTATTTCCAGGCTGGATATTGGTTCATAAGGATATGTCCCCGGGGGCGGCCCGGCCGGGCGCCCGCTTTCAGATTCCAGGGTCCGTCAGGACTCTTTGATGGTGCCCTTGGGCATCACCGCTCCCACGGCGTGCTTCTGCACCTTGATTTGAATGTTGTTGGCGATCTCTACCGTCAGGAAAGCATCACCCACGTCGACAATCTTGCCGAGCACGCCACCGTTGGTGACTACCTCGTCCCCCTTGGACAGGGCCTCCACCATGCTGCGGTGCTCTTTCTGCCGCTTCATCTGGGGGCGGATCAACAGGAAGTAAAAAATGGCCACGAAGACCAGCAGCATGATGATGTTGGCCATGCCGCTTGGGCCCTGGGCAGTGCCGCCCGCCTGGGCGATGGCGTCGGAAATGAAAAAATCCACGGTCCGCGTCCTTTATGTCAATGATTTACTGGGATTTCAGCTTCGTTGTATATGGGGTCGAACTTGTCCGCCACAATGGTTCTTTCGTCCCATTACGGCACCCGCCCCGGCAAAGCTTCTTATTATGACACAGACCTTTGCCGGTAGAACTGATCCTTGAAAGCCTGGAAGCGGCCGCCGGCGATGGCGTCGCGCATGCCCGCCATCAGCTCCTGGTAATAGTGCAGGTTGTGAATGGTGGCCAGCCGCGACGCCAGGATTTCATTGCAGCGATCCAGGTGCCTGAGATAGGCCCGGCTGTAGTTGCGGCAGGTGTAGCAGGCACAGTCCGGATCCACCGGGCCGGTGTCTTTTTCGTGGCGGGCATTGCGGATCTTGACCGTGCCAAATCGGGTAAACAGGTAACCATTGCGGGCATTGCGCGTGGGCAGGACGCAGTCAAACATGTCGATACCCCGCGCCACGGCCTCCACCAGGTCTTCCGGCTTGCCCACCCCCATGAGGTAGCGAGGCCGGTCCGCCGGCAGCAGCGGCACGGTGAAATCCAGCACCCTTTCACGCGCTTCCCGGGGCTCACCTACCGCCAGCCCGCCAACGGCATAACCGTCAAACCCCATGTCCACCAGTTCCGCCGCCGAGCGTTGCCGCAGTTCCTCGAACACCCCACCCTGCACAATACCGAACAAGGCATTGGGATTGCCCGTGAAAGCGTCCTTGCAGCGCCGCGCCCAGCGCAGGGACAGCTGCATGGACTCATCAGCGGTGGCCTGGTCCACCGGGTACGGGGTGCACTCGTCGAAAATCATGACGATGTCGGAGTTCAACGAGCGCTGAATGGCCATGGACTCCTCGGGCCCCAGGAACACCCGGGAACCGTCCACCGGCGACTGGAACTCGACCCCTTGCTCAGTGATCTTGCGCTTGCGGGCCAGGCTGAACACCTGGAATCCTCCGGAATCCGTCAGGATCGGGCCGTTCCAGTTCATAAAGCCATGCAGCCCGCCGTGGGCCTCCATCACCTCCATTCCCGGCCGCAGCATCAGGTGAAAGGTATTGCCCAGGATGATCTCGGCACCGGACTGCCGAACTTCTTCCGGCGTCATGGCCTTGACTGAACCATAGGTACCCACCGGCATGAAGGCCGGCGTCTGGACGGTGCCGCGGTCAAACATCATCTGTCCGCGGCGCGTGGCGCCGTCGGTGGCAATCAGCTCAAACTGCACCGCGAATATCCCCAATCAGCATGGCGTCACCATAGCTGAAGAAGCGGTACCGCTGTTCCACAGCATGGCGGTAGGCGCCCATGACCGAATCCTTACCTGCAAACGCCGACACCAGCATGAGCAGGGTCGATTCCGGCAGGTGAAAATTGGTGATCATCAGGTCGATGCTGTTTACCGGCTTACCCGGATACAGGAACAGATCGGTTTCGCCGGCAAAGGGCTGTACCTGTTCTCCGTCGAACGCGGCTTCCAGGCTGCGCACCGTGGTGGTCCCCACCGCTACCACCCGTTGACCGCTGCGGCGGGTGTCCTGAACGGCCTGGCAGGTTTCCGGCGACACCGTGACCCGCTCGCTGTGCATCTTGTGGTCGGTGACCTGCTCTGCCCGCATGGGCTGGAAAGTCCCGGCACCTACATGCAGGGTGACGTAATTGAACCTGACCCCTTTGTTTTTCAGGCGCTCCAGCAGGGCCTGGTCGAAATGAAGGCCGGCGGTGGGTGCCGCCACAGCGCCGGGGTTGCTGGCATAGACCGTCTGATAGCGCTCCAGGTCGTCGGGCCGGTCCTCGCGGCGAATGTACGGGGGCAACGGCACGTGCCCGTGCTGCTCCATCAACCGGTCGAACCCCTGGCCCTGGCTTTCCAGACGAAAGAACTCACCGGCCCGTTCCAGCACCTTCACCGGTGTTCCCTCGATGAGCAGGGTCGAGCCCGGTTTGGGCGACTTGCTGGCCCGCACCTGGGCCAGGGCCAGACACTCGTATTCCACACGCTCGACCAGGATTTCGATTTTGCCGCCAGTTGCCTTGGTACCGAACAGGCGGGCATTGACCACCCGGGTATCGTTGAACACCAGCAGGTCGCCCGGCTCCAGATACTGGTCCAGTTCTGCGAACCTGCGGTCAGCCAGC
>JAAUYH010020474.1_pt1 | contig 14001 bp, 8 predicted proteins | sample 7278061 | NCBI WGS metagenome assembly JAAUYH01 (sample SAMN14350203, study PRJNA611818) | marine sediment metagenome | isolation source: surface marine sediment (0.6m) | place: French Polynesia: Moorea | collected 2018-08
CAGAGATTCAAAATGCTTTTTCTTCCAGTCGGCAAAAAAATGACTTAATACTATTGTTTTTCTCTGGTCATGGAATCAAAGATGAACGAGGCAATCTTTACTTAGCTACTCGCATTACCTGCAAAAATCAAGCGGGAGAATTGGTTAAAGCTACAGCAGTGCCCGCCGGTTTCGTCCATGACATCATGAATAATTGTCGTTCTAAGAGACAGGTGGTGATTCTGGACTGTTGCTTTAGTGGTGCTTTTGCCGAGGGACTATTAGCTAAAGATGACGGTTCGGTAGATATCAGAAATCAGTTAGGTAGCGAAGGGCGAGCGGTGCTTACTTCCTCGACTTCTACTCAGTACTCCTTTGAACAAAAAGGAACTGACCTTTCAATTTATACTCATTACCTGATCGAGGGTATGGAAACAGGAGGAGCAGATCGAGATAACGATGGCATGGTTTCTGTTGATGAGTTGCATGAGTATGCCAAAAATAAGGTACAGGAAGCCTTACCAGCAATGAAACCAGAAATCTACGCTGTTAAAGAAGGCTATAAGATTTTCTTAACTAAGGCACTGGGGAGTAATGCTCAACTTAAATATCGCCAAGAGGTAAAACGTTGTCTTGCCGAGCGGGGCAAGATTTCTCCCGTTAGTTTCTTCTTGTTGGAGGAATATCGTCAACAATTAGGACTATGTTCAGAAGAAGCTGCTGATATCGAAGAAGAGGTTAAAAAAACTTTTCGTGAGTCTCAACAAAAATTACAGCGTTATGAGCAAGCATTAGCTGAGTCAATTAAACAGAAAAGTACTTTAGGAGACATGACTCAGATTGAGTTAGATCAATTACGGCAAGTTCTAGCTTTGAATAAGGAAGATGTTGCTTCCATTGAAGCTCGTTTAATCAAATCGCCTCCAGTTCAACTAGAAGCAGAGCAATCTACTAACCTTAGCCCAGCTTTTCTCAAGCTTTGCCAGCAAGAACTTAATCGTTGTATTGGTCCAGTTGCCCAATTTATCCTTGAAGACACCCTGGAACAATATCCACAGATAGGTCAAAAGAAACTGTTAGAACTATTAGCTGCTGAAATTACTGATCCTCAAAAAGCACGGGACTTTATACAAAACCTAGAATTACAGAATTTTTCCTAGTAAGGAGATGATCAAACTTTTGTTTTTAAACCTCGTCCACTTAGAAAACTGTAGTTTTACATTCATGATTTAATCCTTGCCGTTTTTCTGACTATCTACTACCTACTACCTACTACCTACGAACAATTAACTTAAAAACTCCTGGTTTCAAACTGGATGCGGTTTAAGGACGACGTTCTCTACGGAATTGTGTCAGCCTGTCCAAAGCAATTGCCAAACTCGTTTTCATAAGTCTAAAGGCTTCAGCTAAACTGCCGATTTCATCCTGGTTAGTTTGCTCAAATTCTGCTTCCATTTCACCTTGACTAACTGCTTGTGCAACTTGAGTCATTCGATTCAGGGGTTGGACAACATATCGTTTCAGCCAACGATTGACCAAAAATATTGCCCCTGTAAAAACCGCGAGTACAATTCCCATGACCGTGATCCAGGATTGACGTGCTTCTTGAAAAACTTGACTAGCTGGGACATAAATCATTTGAGCAGCGACGATTTGATTCAATTTCCACCCAAATCCATTAGTGGCTCCATAATACTCAATTATACTCTTGGGGGCAACTTCTGGTGTGCTGTGACATTTTAAGCAGCTAGTTTTAGTAACTGCAAAGGGGCGAGCGATGAAGTATTTTTTGCCATTTAAAGTATCAAGATATCCTGTCAACTGTTGAAGATCTTTTTCTTGACGGAAACGTTGGACAATATCTGTTTCAAAATCATTAGCTTGATCTTTGGGGTTTGTCGGGTTAAGAGTTGCGTCCTTGTAGAAGTAGTTTGCGTAGTCTTGATCTTGACGCAGGGTTTCAAATACTTCCCGTACAGCATAGGTAGGGATCGTTTGTGGTAAGTATTCCGTTTCAAATCTCTCAGATAACTCTGGCATAACTTGTGCGCTATTGTACTCCCGTACAGAAGTGATTGTTCGCAGTATTCCCGTAGCTTCTGAGGTGATATGCTTTTCGGCATTGGTAAGGAGAATAATATTTAAAGCAATAGCTGTAAGTACAATTCCTCCCAGAAAAACTAGCAACAACAAAAGAGTCACTTTATTGCCTAGCTTAAGATTTCTGTAAATTGAATGATATTTCCTCAACATTTTGTCCAGTTTGTGGCTTGACAATGGTTTACATGGCAAATAAGTAGGTAGACGTACATTACAGTACAGATTAATTTCTTATTTTTTATTAACTGTTAACTGTTTTGGCGGATAAGTCATCTAGAAATTTTTGACGATTGAATTGATAACCCTCTCCTAAGAAAGCAATCAATCTTGTGGTATCTTCCAGAGCATTTTGCAAACAGGTAGATGCCCCAGGGGAAGGAGTAATATTGAAGATGATCTTGTCACCAATAATCTTAGCCTCCCCCATTTCTAATGCCTGGGTTTTGAGGTTAACTATCTGGGGTCTAACTCCACCATATCCTTGGGCGTAATTAAGATCCTGGAGTTTAATTGAGGGAATAATTTTTTTGACTTCCTTAATAAATAGTCTTTTGCCAATAATTGGAAAATCGTAAATAAAATTGAGGGCAATATATTTAAAAATAATCGGATCAGATAGGATCTTGGCAAAACTGAGCAGCGCCTTAATGCTCAACCCCGCAGTTTGGAAGTATTCAACTATGCTACCGTAGTTATGTCGTTCAAGCATTGGTAGTACTTTAGCTGTAGGACCAAAACGAGCGATCGCGCTATTATGAACTTCAGGATCGCCATGAATGGCAGCGAATGGCAATTTCTCACGCTGTACGGTGTATACTTTGCCATTGAGTACCCCTGGAGCAAAATAAAAGCTCCCTGCTACGCTGAGTAGGGCGTAATCTAGACCATAACCTAAAGATTTGGCAAACAATAGACTATGGGCTCCTGCTGCTACTAAAACCACCTTGGCTTGAATAGTTTTTGCCTTGGTTATAATTTGATACAGCTCTTTTGCTCTGATTATTTGCTCAACTTTAGTATTAAACAGCAAATCGATCTTAGTATCAGAATTGCCTGGAGAATTATCAACAAATGACTGAGCCAAAAGATTAAAGTCTATTGTGTAACCTTCATCGGTAAACAGAGCAATAACTTCTTCATCAGTTTCCCTGCCAAGCAAAACTTTTGGTTCTTTCTTAGTAATCTCTGCCCTATCTAGTAACCTTAAATCGGGGAAAAGCTGTTTGAATTTTTTATATCTATCTTTTAATTTATTTACTTGCGCTGCACCCACTCCTAATACCATCTTGTGGTATTTAGTATAAATCTTTTGCTGTTTGTCTTGAGTCAACAGATAGTTTTTGACGAGACTCGCTCCTGCGTTTACCTTCTCTGCCTTGGCTAAAGTGTAGTTGGTTTCAATATCACCAAAGTGAAGGGTTTGACTATTATTATTAGAAAAAGAATTAATCAAAGCTACATCAGCTTCTTTTTCAATTAAGGCAATACTCTTAACGTTTGTATAGTTGCTTAAGGTATAGAGTAAAGCTGTACCACAAACACCACTACCGATGATGACAACTTCATAAGTATTGCTATCCATAAAAAATTCTAATTTCAGTAAAAAATAAGTAGTTTGTCTTAATCCCTCACTTTCAAGCCAGGATATATTACACTAACCACAACTACATTTTACCTTGATCTACAAGAAGCACTCAGACCTGAGAACTTAGTATTTCTTTTTAGAGTATTTCTTATAGTTTCAGATGTTATACACAAAACCTAGTATGACTAACGTATACAAAAATGAAAAAACTAACTCCCATCGAATTAGAAGACGGCACCGTAATCTACATGGAAGTCCAAGACGATATTGAGATAGTTTCTGAAGAGGCAAAACCAGAGGAAGCGACAAGAGCATTAGGGACAAGAGAACTAACTAGAGGAGATCTAGGTGGACAGGAAAAGGGACGAGGAATATCAATTCCATCTCCTCAAGAACAGATAAGACAAAATTTTGCAGCGATTGAAGGAACTATCACAAACTATACTAACCACACCCTCAATGCTTTTCGCAAAATAGGCAGTAGAAATATTGACAAAGTTACATTGGAATTTGGTGTCAAGGTAGGAGGAAGAGCGGGAATTCCTTATGTGACAGAAGGTTCTGCCGATTGTCATTTAAAGATTGTTGTTCAGTGTTGCTTTCCCGATGAGGGTTGATTGACGGCTGATTGACAATTACAATTCCTCCAGGATCATTACTGATGGAACCATCTTAGGGATTGACTTATGTAGGTAAGTATTGTACCGATGGCATTGATGAACTGCTACGACCTGCTTCGCGAGGTCATAGTATCTAAAACCTCGGTCAATTCAGTACGGGTCTTATTCCGTTCTGTAGCTTCCCGTTTCACAGGCTTCTGCCTCCAAAGAGCAAGCTCGATATTGGTCTTACGATGCCTCAACAGGCAGCAACGCCAGTTCCGTGCGTTGACATGTAATTTGTTCACTCTTGTACATGATTACAAATATCGAATCAGCGGTACGCATCGAGGCTTTGAGAACACTCAAAGGCTACTAAGACATTTGTACATCGGATAGTTCGGTAGCAGCACCTACATCTAATCATCCCCGTTTTTACTTATGAATATAATACAACGTCTGCAACTTTTGCTACTCAAAGATTTGTGAATTTCTTATTAACTGTTCAATAACGCCTGACGGCGGTTCGATTCATGAGGGTCTGTCGCCAGTGGTTCCCCTGGCGTTTAAACGCCCCGTCTCAGCCCTGCTTCGGGAAGACAGAGAGTTCTCTCACAAAATGTTAAAAAGTTGACAGCTACCTAACAGTATTAATTAACTGACATTTTTGGGAATCATAGGCTCAATACTATGTTGTTGGTTATGTGGCTATGGATCAAGAGTTGATTGTCAAAACCTTAAAAAGTACCTGTGGGAATAAGAATTTTAAGTTTCAAGTTGTTATTCAAAATGACCAACTCCATATCTACGCCAATCACAGAGTAGATTATCAGCCAGACTATGATATGTTAGAAGCAACTGTTGGTGTTGCGATCGCATCTTTAGCTTTAGATTCTCTGGGTGCCATCTGGCTATACACCCGTTCGTTGGGAAAACTTGAACCAGACTGGCGAACTTCTGTCGAATTACCTACCCTGGCTAATAGAGAAAACGACGATACCATCGGCAGTACTGAGGATCGAGAATTAGAGGTCGATACTGCATCACTGGAAGAGATAGCAACGGCGCGTCAAAGTTTCTCTAAAAAATTAGCAACTGGCTTTGACCAACAGAAATTAGTCCTTCCTGATTCCGAGAATTTCTTGCAGAATGATAGTGCTGGTGATACTGGGTTGCTTCATAATTCGGGTTTGATTCACGGCACTCCGTTTAAAGAAGAGGAGATTAACTTCAATACTTTTACAACTGATGATATTGAAATCGAGTCAGAAGTCAGAGAATCTCCTGATTTAGATTTAAATGACAATTTAAATGACAATCGCTTTGCTCAGTATTGTTTTATAACTAATAAGAAGTTACTTACCAGTGACATCATCTCCCCAAACAAAGAAATAATTCGTTTGATTAAATTTTTTCATCATCTATCTGAAAATAATCAACATAAACTACTACCAATTTTAGAGCGCTATTTCCTGCACGTAGAGAATCCTAATCTGGAAACAATGGCGATCTCCATCCAAAACTGGTTTAAACAAATTGAGCAATTAAATCTTGAAGATGGAAGAATGTTTGCTACTTGGTTGAGTCGCTACTGTTTTGCGCCTCAGGCTACCCTAGAGGAATTTCAAGCCATAACAGCTAAACATGCGGCAGCGGAAGCTGAGAAGAAAGCTAAGAGCCGCAGCACGGAATATAGCTTTACCCCCGCTAATTCCCACACTTCTTCAGCTCAGAATGAACACCAAGAGGAGTTAACCGACAAGGGATTTCCCCTACCTCCAATCTTTAAAAGGCTGATCTTACCTGCTGCCTGGATAATGGCTACGGTAATTTTGCTCCTACTCGCAATAATGAGCAATAATTCTACTAGCTTCATTGCCTCCGAACAAATTCCTCGTCTTTGCAGCAATACTATAGGTTCCCCTAACTATTGCCGTCTAGCTGTTAATTTAGCAGGGGAGAAAACAATAGCTCAGTCACCCCAAAGTATCTTTCCTCTAACAGAAGTAACCGAAACTGTTGCTACCTATGGTTGTGAACGATATGCCAATCTTAAAGCGAGGATTCAGAGGGATATTGCTCCCGAACAAACTCCAGTAATATCGAGCTATGGCGAAAAGATTTTTCCCCATATTTACGTGATTACCGCCGAGCAGAAAAATGCTCAGGAGCTAGGAAATACTAAAGTAGGTTGTGTTTATACTACAGGACAAGGAGAGCGATCGCCTAAACTACTAGCGGTAGATATTATTCCTGCAAATTGGCCGACAGAATATTATCAAAAGCAAGCTAAATTAGAGACTAATCTCTCCTTTGGCATCTTGACTAAACCGATTAACCTGGGCTTATATACAACATTTGCTACCTTGGGTATAGCGATCGCTTCCTGGTTAAATTTGGGTATCGAAATTAATCGTGCGCAGACAATCTATCTAGTAGCCTTGATCCTGGGTCTGGTTCAGGTTATTGTTTCCTCCACAACGTTTTTCGGTATAGTTGGCGCGGTTACTCTACCAATTGTGGCGATATTTATGGTCAATCTATTAATCAAAGATTTTCAGCTCAACTGGAATCGTGGTTATTCGTTGATTGCTACCAGTATATTTATGATTATTGCAATTCAATTTTTATCCTATGCTATTTGCCTAGGTTTGATTAATGGTTTGTTGTAAGGTTCTCAGGATTGTTAGTTTTTAGTTGTTAGCTTGATGGTGAAAGTGAACTTGAGAGCACCCAGAAATAACTCACGTTCGTTCAAAGAATTACTATTAAGAAATTTTACGATTAAATTAGTCACTTAAAATAACTGAATCAACAAGACTTACAATAACTTTATGTAATGTGTGATACAGAATTTGCTGACTCTGTTCCTGAAAACTTCACTATACCCCAACTCGATCTAGAAAACCGCGTCGGTAATTTGGGAAAAGCAGTTGAGTAAATTCCAACGATATCAAAGCCATTAAAGATAATCTCACAAATTAAAGATTAATTATCGAGGAATACTAATTGCATGTCTTCTCAATCCTCCTTAAACATTGAAGAAATTTGGATTTGCCCCCCTTTAGCCTTTGCTCGGTTTGGTCAATCTCCCTATCCAATGGAGAATTTTCACTGGGCAGAAAATGACTATTCTCCCAGGGGCACAGCAGAAACCGTTATCAAACCAGCTTTGACCTTTAAGATTGATGATGCCACAAGTAAGATTTCCGCCTATTTGCCCGAAGAAATTCGGTTTAAAGATAATGGGAAATGGCGACCTGTTTGCCCCTTTTTTGAGTTACACGGACGTCTGTCAGATGGCAGTGAAAAACCTATTGGATTGAATGAATTACAGGAGGCTGGATTAAGTCTTAAAAATATTCAATGGAAAATTACTGTTGCTAATCGTAAAGCCTATCATTACACCTTAGCAGAAGGCGATCGCGTTGAAGCCACTGTAACCATTTCTGGGGAAGAATATGGCATCCATCCCCTATTAGGCAAAAGTCCCCAAGGAGCAGAAAATCCCATAATTCCTGAAGGCATGGATATTCCCTTGGGTCAGATCACGGTGATTCGTCCTGACGACACTTGGCCAGAAGTCCGATTGCGGGTCACACCACCCCAGGGGTTGATTTACGCGCCTAGTAACACCAAGGATCGAGATTTGAGTGCCTTAGTGCCTAGCAAAGACAAAGACGAGTTTTTGAGCAAGATTAAGTGCATACTCAATCCCCAAGCCGCTTGGCCCAAATGGGAACCTACAGGAACGAGAGATAATCAAGATCTACGAACTAACCCAGGTGGGTTATATGCCCAAGAACCAGAAAATCCCGAAACAAGAAAGAGCAAGAGCTTAGGATTTTTAGATGACTCTAATGATGGAGTAATTCAAGTCACCCTCACCGGGGAAGGCGTGACCAACGAATTAACTGCCTATGCCCGCTATACCTGTTGTCCTCCAGATTTCCAACCAGATCGCCGACCTTTTGTCTCCATTGCCGATGGATTAAGCGACTTGACCAAACGACAAGAGGTATTGGAAGAAGACTATATTGATGGAGCTAACTGGGCAGAAACAGAAGAAGAAATTGCCGATTTGATGCAGCGAGTAAAAGAAACTATGGAAGCATCAAATCTCGACCATCAAAACCTGCGATCGCAGTTAGCCAACAGCGACGGGACTATCCCCTTTGAACCGATGGAACCGAGACCAGGGCATCCCCTCCCCTTAACCGAATTAGGTCGCTCCAATCATGCCAGGTTTCTCGCTTACGAAGTCTTTAAACAAAGGTTAGGACAACGACCAGAACTATTTGAAAAGTGGATTCGCAAACCCACCAATGAACCAGCACCATACAACAAGCAAATGCCCGCTGTGATGCGAGGTTCAGATTCTTCTCCCATGTTCATCTCTCAACGGCAATACTACCTGATGAAGGAATGGTTCGAGAAAGTGAAAAAGAAAGCCGAAAAAGAAGGCCAAGAAGGAGGAGAGTCTTGAATATGAAAGTTGCTCCATCTCAGTCTACTGAACCAAACCCTGCCCCCTTAGTAGCTATTAGCTCTCCATTATCCCGCGACTTCCATTTATTTGAGAGTCAGTTCGGTCAACATTTGTTAGTAGTGGACGGTTCACGGGTATTCGACCTCGATCCGTTGTGGGCAGAGCAGTTACAACAATGGCTGGTAGCCGAAGAGGTTACGGCAGAAATGTCTGCCTTTCAGCAAAGCTGGTTAATGCCTGGAGGTCAAGTAGCGATCGACGATACACCCCTAGAACCTCCACCGTTGCGTTCCCTGTCCTTAAACGTTGCCCAAAGTTGCAATCTTGGTTGTCACTATTGTTATGCCGATGCTGGAAAATTTGGGGGTCAGGCTCAATTTATGTCCCCAGAGGTTGCCGAACAAGGAGTTGATCGTTTGATCACAGAAGCCGAAGCAGGAGTCGATCTAGTGGTGGGATTTATGGGAGGAGAACCCCTACTAAATCGTAAATTGATCCACCATATTACTAGTTACGCCAGCCAACGAGGACAAGAAACTGGTCATCAAGTAAAATTTTCCCTAACCACTAACGCAACCTTAATTGAACCCGACGATGCGACTCTGTTTGCTGACTATGGTTTCAATATTTCTGTCAGTTTAGATGGCCCCCAATGGCTACACGATCGATTGCGTCCCACCCCCAACGGACGGGGCAGTTATGCAGCAGTTTTACGGGGGTTGGAGACACTGAACGCTCAAAGACCTGGTCATTTATCAGCACGGATCACCGTCACTCCCCAGACAGGGCAGTTATTACCCATTTTGCGCCATATCCTATCTTTAGGGTTTGATGATGCAGGTTTTGCCCCCGTTTTAGTCTCACCGAATCCTGATTATGCTTTTCAACCAGAAGACTTTAGCCAATTTTTACAGGACATGATCGAATGTGGTCGAGTCTGTCAACAACACCTTTTGGATGGTAAGCGTTTTCCCTTTACCAATTTTGAAACTGCTCTCCATGAAATTCATCGAGGTAGTCATCGCCCCTATCCCTGTGGTGCGGGAGCGGGATATTTGAGTATGAATAGTCAGGGTAAATTATATGCTTGTCATCGCTTAGTAGATAACGAACAGTGGAACTTGGGTTCTGCCCAAGCAGGTTCAGACTTTGAGGCACGACAAGAACTCTTAAAACGTTCTCATGTCAACAGTATGGAGCCTTGCCGTAACTGTTGGGCTCGTTACCTTTGTGGAGGCGGCTGTTATCACGAAGTCAGTCAACGGGGACGCATTGCCTGTGACTATATTCGAGGTTGGCTGGAATTTTGTTTAGCCGCCTATGCCGAACTTTCCACCGCTAGACCAGAATATTTTTTGACCCCTGAAACTTACTTTGCAAAATAAAGAGGAGAGATCTGAAACATGAGTCAAAATAACATACCTAGTCGTCATTCTGCATCCCCTGAAAATCCTAAAGATTGGAAAATTTTTCCCCGTAATCTAACTGCCAGAGCCGAATATATTGTGCCTGGCAACCCTACTAGTAGCCGCCCAGAGGATGGAGTCGATAATAGCTATCCAGGGCTAGAAATGGATGCCCGTAACCTGCAAAAATACTTCTTTCCTGGTCTCTATTTTGAAGTCTATCGAGACTATGGAGCGCGACTAGCGGGACTAACCCCACCAGATACAGCGGCTCAATGGATTAAGTTAGGCTTAGAAAAAAAGGATCTTCAGGACAATTTATACCTGTGGGCTCTGAAAGGAAAAACTGCCGCCGATCAAGATGCTAATAATCTTCCGACTATTGACTTTGTGGATACCAAAGGTTTAGGAGGACTATATGCCTGGCGTAAAATTAATGCCCTGTTTCCTGGTAAAGTTGCCGTGTTGATTGGGCCTCAATCTCCTAACGAGGGAAAAGCCAAATTAGAGGAGGCAAAAGCCAAATTAGAGGAGGCAGCAATAGCCGTAGAGGATACAAAAGCCGTAGAGGATACAAAAGCTGTAACGGAGGCAGAAAGAGCCTTAGAGGAGGCAAAAACCAAATTAGAGGAGGCAGTAGAGGAGGCCGCAAAAGCAGTAGAGGAAGCAAAAGCCAAATTAGAGGAGGCAAAAGCCAAATTAGATGAGGCTTGGAACAAGAATGAGAGTGTTGTCCAGCGAAGGGAAGGTAAGCTAGAGTATGCCGTATTAATTACTGAACGTGCAGCCTATCTCAATGATGAAGGAGTGCTCGATCCCGATGTTTATCAGCCAGGGGAACTAACACGAACTTTGTGTACGCCCTGGACGTATGATTTTCGAGACTGTCAATGTTTCTATTGGGCATCCAATAAACCCGATGTCATCAGTGGGGAAAATGATAAATATCCCTATTTGAATTTTCAAAGGAAAAACTGGCAAGTTGAGCCACAAACGGAAGACATTGCCAATAGTTATCAAGCCCGTCGAGAACGAGAAATTGATTATGCAGAGATGATGATTGACTGGGAGCAGTTACGTCCTGTGGTCAATAGCCGAGAATGTGGTCAGTCCTATAAACCACCAGTTCCCCCCCAAGGACCGATTCTCAACCTAGAAGAAATTAAAACAGAATTGACATACTTGGCAACAGTAGAACACGCCTTAGCAGTGCAATATCTCTATGCTTACTATTCTGTTAATACGCCTTTTAAGGAACCAAGCGATCCAGATCTCAGAACCTTTCGCCTCTGGAAAGGGGCTAACGAAATCTTTAAAATTGCCATTGATGAAATGCGTCATTTGCGCTGGGCTAATCAGGTGTTAAAACTATTAGGAGCCCCAACTATTGTTAAACGAGCTAGCAAACTAGGACGACGTTTCCAGACTCCTTTCTATTTACAAAGTTTGACCAATACTCAATTACAGTGGTTTGTGGATGTAGAACGTCCCAGTCGTTCCACCATTATGGGACTGGATGGCATGTATGTCGGCATTCAAAACTCATTACAGAAAATTCCCACCGACGACAAATTCACTCCTGAAATTCAACGCCGTGCCGTAGAAATCATTAAGCTAATTATTGATGAAGGAGAAGGGCATTATGTACGGTTTAGTACAGCCCAACAAAATTTAGCCTTCTATGATGATTCAGGAAGGGGCATCTTACCCAGCTATATTAGGCAAGGGAATTGGAGTCAACAGAGTGAACCGAAACCGAAACCTAATGTACCTGGTGGTGTACTTTACGGGGCACCTCAACGGGAACCCAAAGACTCTGAAGGAAAACAGTTGCAGAAGCAAAGTGATGCCCTTTATTTTACCTTGTTAGTCTTGTTAAAAATTGCCTTTGCCATGGAAAATGAACGTATTAGCGGGGCATCTTTACGTAAGGCGATCGCTTTGATGTTCAAGATGAATAACATTAATTTCCAACTGGCAGCCAAAGAAATGACCCCGCTGTTTACCATTCCTGAATGGTGGGAAACCGATCCCCCTGTGACTTCTGCAAATGCAGCACATATATTGTTTGAAAAGGCCAAACAACAATTGAGATACTCAGGAGTGATAGAAAGTCCCGAGTTTGCCCAGAAGTTAGCCCAAGCCCCATTAACAGAATCTCGTGTTCTACAAAATCCAGTATTGAATCAAATTTTGGGTAAACAGCACCAAGAAAGCATAGAAGAAGTGATTGCCTATTTTGAGAAGACCATCAATAAAGCCTTCGATGAGTAAGTCAAAGGTGATGTCAACCACGGCAGTCCCCATTGCTGTGGTTGGTCAAAGTTTGACGGCTTATGCTGTCGCCGCAGCGTTAACTAAGTTGGGTTATGCTTGTACGTTAATTTATAACCCAACAACCCTAAAGTTTGCAGGGCCGTCTTTAGTACTCAATGATGTTGGCGAAACTTTGTTATGGGAATTGTTTGGCGATCTCGATTTTGAGCAGCTCGCTCAGCGTTTAACTTATCGTTGGGTGCGTTGGGGACAAGAAACGGACTCAGAACAGGTCTATCAACCTGCTTGGGCTATTCCTTCCCATGTCTTATTAACTCAAATACGACAGTCTGAGATCATGCAGTCTGTGGCGATTGTTGATGGAACGCAGATGACATCACAGCAGTTGTCTAATGATTATGCTTGGATAGTTTACGGGAATCAAGCACCAGCGGGTCAGCCGATTTCCGAAAGCTGTGAGTTTTTACCAGGGGGGCAACGGGTAATGATAACGGCGGAGGTTCCCAATGATGACTCAACCTTACCTGATAGTTGTTATATCGAATCTTTGCCTGATGGTTGGTTATTTTACGCTCCTCTCAATTGTAGCTTTGGCGTAGTTCAGGCTTGTTTACCTACTTTGCCGACAAATCCCCGACGGGCTTTATTAGATTGTTTGTATTACAGTCACTTAATTAGCCCTTTAGTTAACCATCTCGATCAAGTTCGCTGTTTCTCCTCTGCACCGCGTTTACAGTTGCCTCTGTCTGGTTCAAGATGGCTAAGAGTTGGGCAAGCTGCAATTAAGCTCGACCCCATAAGTGGTGAAGGAACACCTTTTGCCCTCCGCACTGGAATTTTAGCAGCGGCGGTTATTGATGGTATTTTGCAAGATACTACTACCGCAGATGCTTTGTTAAATCATTATCAAACTCGCTTATCCCATTCATTTTTATCTCATTTACAAGGATGTAGCCAATACTATCAACTTGCATTCGGCAATCATGAGTTATGGCAAGGTGAAATTAAACAGATGATTAAGATAAGTCAGAATTTATTAAATCGCTTAAACCAACGGACAAACTCCAAGCTGGATTATCAATTAATTGGTTTAAAATTGCACAACCTTAGTTAGTCGCTTTGAGAGGTTTTATCCTAACCAAGGTGTATCTCATTAATACGAGAAACGCTATAATCTCACATCAAATTGTGATCGAAATCATTATCTTTTGCCCTGTGATCGTAGATATTGGATAAGAGATAGAGCTATGCAACAGATACTCTCTGTTACATAAACTCCACCCCAGTTTGGTACCTGGGGTTTTTTTTTGAGTAGCAAAATAGACGGGATTAATTTGGTATCTGCGCGATCACATATAAAAAGATCTATATGAGAGAATTATGTATGAATGGGTAGATCAATAGCAGCTTGGTTCTCCGCTCCATTTCAATCTGACAAAATAGCCTGAATTTCCAGATTTATCAGTTATTTTAGTGATTTTTTGCAGCTTTAAATTAAAAGGAATCGCTGTAGTAATATATTTCTGCACATAAATGCCGATATCTGGTGCAAGATAGTTAGCCGTA
>JAAUYH010162400.1_pt1 | contig 13999 bp, 19 predicted proteins | sample 7278061 | NCBI WGS metagenome assembly JAAUYH01 (sample SAMN14350203, study PRJNA611818) | marine sediment metagenome | isolation source: surface marine sediment (0.6m) | place: French Polynesia: Moorea | collected 2018-08
CCTTGACTACGGAAAATAACCAAGCTGAAAATGTAGATAATGAGTCTATTGAAGATTCACCCAATACCTTAGAAAAGCTCAAACCATGTTTTTCTTTAGTAGAGGGAATAATTAATACAGGTCAAGAGGTGATAAAAGAGATAATTTATATGTTGTTAGTTAGTATTAGAGGACAAAAGATAGCAATGGTTACACAACAAAAACTTCTTGATTGGTTATTTAAGTCTAGGAAATTAGTTACTTTTTATTGATTTATATAGCAGAAGAACAATTAGAGATGTTAGATAATCATCCTATATTTACTGGTGTGTGTTCGATGATGCCGATAGGAGTTTGATAAAAGTAATCCTGCTGCGGTTCACTGGGACTATCCTAGATGTGGTTGGATAGATGAAGAGGTGTAATGCGATCGCTCTACAGAATGATTTTTAGTTTCGGGGAAATTTGAGATGATACTTTCTTTTTAACTCATGCTTGTAAGAATCCTTATCCCTTATTCACTAATTTTTATCCTTCTTCTGACAGGTTGTTCTACTGACACGAGTACAAGTGATTTACCTAGTTGTACTCAAAACGACTGTGATTGCTCTGATTTTGCTACTCAAGAAGAAGCGCAAAGGGTACTGGATGCTTTTCCAGATGACCGATACAAACTAGACCGTGATGGTAACGGTGTTGCTTGTGAGTCATTACCTAGAGGGAAGAAAACTACTACTTCTCCCAAAGCGATCGCATCATCTAATATCCATCTCAAATATGGCAATCCTAGTAATGCCAATTCCAAAGATACCAATAACTATTTACTAGAAAAACCCCAATACGCTCTATCTTATAACTGCAAAACTGGTACTGCTAATTGGGTGAGTTGGCAATTAGATCGTAGTTGGTTGGGCAATGTGGATCGTTCTGATGATTTCCGACCCGACCCAGATTTACCTGATAACTGTTATGCTGTTCGTCCCACTGATTATCGGGGAAGTGGTTACGACAGGGGACATCTCGCACCATCAGGCGATCGCACTAGGAGACAATCCGATAATAGTGCTACTTTCTTGATGACTAATATGATTCCTCAAGCACCAGAAAATAACCGTGAAGTATGGAGGGAGTTAGAAGAATACAGTAGGGATTTAGTCAGTCAGGGTAAAGAATTATACATCGTTGCTGGAGGAGAAGGAAAAGATAAAGCGATCACTGATGGTCGAGTCGCCGTACCTAAATACACCTGGAAGGTAATTCTAGTGTTGGATAATGGCAATATCGAAAATACTATAGCTGTCAGGATGCCCAATAACGATACAGTAGCCAGAACCGATTGGAAGGATTACATAGTATCTGTAGATGAGATAGAGAAAAAGACAGGTTTAGATTTCTTTTCTGCTGTTCCTAAGTCAATACAAAATAAAATTGAAGCAAAAGGCTATAAATAACCTTATGTCTCTACTGAAATGGTTGATAATCCAGCAACAGAACCAAATTCAGTTTTACCCAAGATGTAACAATTAATTTCAACTTCGCCAACACGGTAAACTTTAATATCGGTAAGATGAGTTTTCAGTAGCTTAACTAATTCTTGATAACGCTTACATTCTGCCATTTCCTCATCTTCATACCAGTCCTGTTCTTCAGTAACTCTCAAGAAAAACTTATCTAATTCTCTAACTTGGAGCATTGTATGACCTATGGAGTTAGTGACTTCTAACAGTTTCTCCTCGATATCATCTACATTTTCCCAATAGACAGTTTTAAAGGGGTAATCTGATTCACTGAGCCAGAGTAAATCTTCTGATGCTTGTTTTAGCTGATTGATTAGTTCTGTATCATTCATATTGTCAAAACCTTCACTCCTATCTCAATCCAATAATCATGTCAACCACATACCATATATCGTTTATTAGTTATAGTTTTGTAGCACTTGTCTTGATAGTTTTTGGCTTAATCTACTTAATTAAAAATCAGTTTATGCCCTATCACAGTGAAGCACTCAGCTTGTCATGGTCAGACCTTGACCATAAGAAGCAGGTATTAATTCTGGCATTGATGAGAGCGACAGGAGGAGGGTTTTTAGCTACGGGGTTGACTATGCTTATTCTGCTAATTATTCCTTTCAGGGCTGGCGATACATGGTCGATCTATGCAATTCCTACCATTAGTCTTTGTACTTCTTCTGGAACTTTGTATGCCACTTGGTTGGTGAAAACTAGAACCCCTGGAAACCCGCCAGTTAGACTGAGCTTGCTTGCTTTAGTATTGACTGCGCTCGGCTTCATTTTTTCCGTCATCTAAATTATTCCTCGCTCTTTCTCGCCCCATCCTAAAAATGGTTTCCAACTTTTACCCCGATAGCCATAATTAAATAATTGGGGATGTAGGATTTCAGCCAATATTTCTGCCGAGTCAACTAATCTAGGACCAGGACGATTGAAATAAGCATTACCATCAACGATGAAAGCTTGACCATTTTTAACTGCTTTTAAGTTCGACCAGTCTGGATGCTCCATCAATACTCGTGACTCTTGTTCGGTACGTTCCAAGTCAAAGCCACAGGGCATGATTACAATTACGTCTGGATCGGCTTCAGTTAAATTTTCCCAGGACAAGTAAGGAGAATGTTCGCCCTTGACTCCTAAAAGCGATTGACCTCCAGCAATCTCTATAAGTTCGGGAATCCAGTTTCCCCCTCCCATCAATGGCTCAGTCCATTCTAAGGCAACTACTGTAGATTTTTGATTGATGTCTTTAACTTTATTCGCTATCGCATTAATTCTATCTTGTAATTTATCCAAAACAGGTTGCGATTCAACTCCCAGAGTTTGGGCTACTCGTTCGATATCTGCCCAGACTTCTTGTAGTAAATTTGGCTGTAATGAAATAACTTGAGGATTGGATTTAGTCAGAGAGGCGATCGCATTCTCCACTTCAGCAAAATTAACCGCACAGACATCACACTGGTCTTGAGTAACAATGTGAGTCGGTCTAAGATGCTCTAGTACGTCAATCTTAATCTGATAAATACTAAGAGCTTGTTGCAGTAGAGTTTGAACATCTTTATCTATCTGAGAGCTTGTGTTATCACTATTTAATCTCGCTGCGGTACATACAGGTAAATCTTTAACTTGGGGGGGATAATCGCATTCGTGAGAGCGTCCTACTAAAGCATTCGTCAAACCCAAGCAGTCAATAATCTCTGTAGCAGAAGGAAGAAGAGAAACAATTTTTAGAGAAGCTAGTTCGGTCATGATAATTAATGATTTAATTAAAATCAAAGCAGTCTTTCATGTTTTATTATGTTTAACGAGTTGAATAATCGAATTAAGCATCGTCCAATTAGTAGTGATAATTGCTTACTAATATTGGAGAAATTAAACTCAACTCCAACCGAGTCCTGGGAAGAAGGTAACTTTTCTTTTGATTTTTTCCATCTTGGTAAGAGTGTCAATGTTCAACATTATTGTTTTCTCAAAGCCACAAATCTCAAGACAAACGAGGTACGAGCGATACAGATACCACCATCAATTTCTACTCTAAGGGAAGCTTTAAATTGGGCTACATCTGCGTAGTAATTTTAATGACTAGGGGAAAACTATATTTATGTGTGGCGTATTAATTAATTATGTTCCAGAGCCAACGAATTAAAATAACAGTTAAAGTAGCAAATCCTATAACAATAACTGCTAAAAGTAATGTCAATCCAATTAAAAATAGGCGGTCGCTTTTCTGATTTTGAGGAGTAATATGTAAATGCTTTTCGAGTAAAGCAATATTTCTTACATTAGCTTTCCATGTAACATCAAAAAGGTCGCCCAGGACTGGCACTATGCCGACGACTGAATCAAAGATAATATTACCTACCATTTCCCCCACAACTTTACGGGGTAATCCCATCCGCGCAGCTTCGATGATGATGTAAGCTCCCAATGCTCCTGCTACAATATCTCCACCACCAGGAAGTAATCCTAAAATGGGGTCTAGTCCAATACGATAACCAGTTCCAGGTATGGGAATAGCATTATCTAGTAGATGAGAAAGACGACAAAGATTATTGACCTTGGTAGTATGAGGCTGTGACATAAAGCAAAAATTCTCGCGAGTTGATTGGGCTGAACTAAAGTTGACTTCAAATATTAACTCGATTGACTCTAATCTCTGGAAATTATCTGTTCTCAAAGGATTATCGTTTGCTTGGTTTCCCATTCCCACGATTATTCTGTTCTATCAAAGTCACGGACTCGACTTAGAACAAGCGGTTTTACTCAAAACTATCCTATCTTTATCGATTCTGCTGTTAGAAGTTCCTTCGGGCTATGTAGCAGATTTGTTGGGACGTAAATTTTGTTTGGTAGCGGGTAGTGCAGTTTGGTTGATGGGCTGGTTGTTCTACTGTATGGGTAATTCCTTTACAGCTTTTGCGATTGCTGAAATTCTATCGGGGGTAGCGGGTAGTTTGATTAGTGGTGCGGATACTGCCATCGCCTATGAAACCCTGTTACAGTTGGGAAAAGAAAATTATTATCCTATTTTGGAAGGTAGATTAGTTGCCATTGCTGGTGTGAGTGAAGCTGTCTGTGGCATTATCGGTGCAGCGATTGCAGAAACTAATTTAGTCTATCCTTTCTATCTACAGACGGTCTGTTTGGTGATTTATTGTTGTCTGGCACTGACCTTAATCGAGCCAAAGCGTCACATTGAAATAGCTAATAATCGACAGAGCGAGAATTTAAAAACTATTGTGATTGATGTTTTTCTCAAGCGTCCTCGTCTGCGATGGTTAATTTTATTGAGCAGTACCTTGTCTACTGCCAGTTTCTTAATTGTCTGGCTATCTCAAGATTATTTAAGACAGATAAACGTATCAATTGCTGTTATGGGTTGGGCATGGGCGGTATTTCACCTGTTGATGAGTCTAGCCTCGGTTAATGCTCGTCGAGTAAAAGCTGCTTGGGGAATGAAAAAGACTCTGTTAGTTTTAGTTTTATCTCTAGCTATGGCTTACATTCTTTTGGGCAGTATTAATAGTATTTGGGGAATTGCTTTTATTGCTGTTATCTACATAGTTAGAGGAATAAAATCGCCTCTGATTTTAAATCTAATCAATCAGCAAATTCCTTCTACTTTCAGAGCTACGGTGCTTTCTCTTAATAGCTTTACCTTCCATTTAGGGTTTGCCCTAATCGCACCTATAATTGGAGCGATCGCTTCTGCTCATTCCCTATCTTCAGCATTGTTTGTCGGTGGTTGGTTGTTCTTAATAACTGGTAGCTTCTGTTGGTGGCAACTGGTAAAACTAAAGATGATTGAATAGCAATAGTTGATTCTTAACTGTCTTCATAGTCGATCACATCACCCTGAATGTTAGTTTTAGCTATTTTCCCATCTTGATTGATTAATACTTCTAACCCTGCTTCATCTCGTTCGACTCCGAGAATGAACACACTACCATTGGAACGATCCGACCAATCTTGAACGGTAAATCCTGCTGCGGTTTCATTAGGGTATCTAAGAGCCATTTGTTGCCATGCTTCCTCTTCACTACTGGCGTGAATGTAATAGCCCTGTCTGGCTGTTATATCGTCCCGTCCTTTACAGTCACCAGTATAGGAAGCATTACGAGTACATCTATATTCAGTCATGATTGATTATTTGTCTCTGTCCATAGCAGTTTAATCTTATTCTCAAATCCTCCCCTCATCGAACGCTTTTGTTTTTGGATTTTTTCGACTGCTTCCTTATCAATTCCTGTAGCAGCCATTATTGCATCAATGACTTCCATCACATCTGCTAGTTCCTGGGCTAATTCATTGGGAGAAGCGATCCCTATTTCCTGAGCTTCTTCTACAAACAAGGTTACAACAGAAATAAAATCGAAATGAATTGGAATTAAGTATTGATGATTTTGACGATCTAACTGCTAGCATTATTGGATTGGGTAAGAAAAGATATTATTCGGCATTGAAAAACTTTAAGAGTCCGATATATATTTTTATATTACTAATAGTTGTTATTACGTTTTAGATTTATTAGATTAATATTCACTACCTCACAAAAGGAGAAAAATAAAATGACCGAACAAGAGGCAAATATTTTACATCAAGCAATGGAAAAAATGCTAAATGAGTGTGATGTAAATAGTAATGACTTTAAAAGCGAAATCATATCTGGTTATTCAGGTAGAGGAATGTATGGAAAAGAAACCTACGCGCTAAAAATCAACTCTTTTGGCTCTTTGTTACAAGCTTTAATGATTTTTCCCGAACTGCTTTATGACGATGATGACAATCCTATTTCGCCATATAAAGTGATTAGTAAGTTTCGTACTGATGAACTTGGACTTTCAACTGTTATTTATTAATGAAAGAGGTAAATGATTAAAAATCAAGAATTAGCCGAAACAGTAATTCGTGAAGCGAGAAAAACTGTCGATTACAATACCGTAGAATATCCTCTCGAATATTTCATTGACAAGATAAGCCAGCAAGAAATAGACAATAATATCGAATGGGATGAATCAAAAGAATCCTATTTTATCGAGTCATTAATGTTAGGTTTGCCTGTCTTTAATATCGTTGTTAATAACAATGGTGATGAATTAGATGTAATAGGTGGTGAAGTACAAATAATAGATGGTAAACAGCGACTCTACACGGCAATTAATTTTGTTAATGGTAATTTGCGACTATCCAATCTCAAAGTATTAAGTTCATTAAATGGCTTTACTTTTAAAGATTTGGTGCTATCCAGACAGAGGAAGTTTAGAAGGATTACTGTTAGAGCGCTCGCAGTAGCCCCAAATTCCGATCTATCTGTTTGGAGGGAATATATATGAACGAAAAACTAATTAAATCATTACGATTGGTTAATTTCAAAGCATTTACCGATAGCTCGTTAGAATTAAAACCTTTAACTTTGCTTTCTGGCTTGAATAATACTGGTAAATCTTGCGTACTTCAATCAATATTGCTGCTGCGTCAATCTTTCCAAAAAGGTTTATTATCCAAAGGATTAGCACTTAACGGCGATTTAGTTTCCATTGGTACTGGTAGAGATGCTTTAAACGAGTATGCAGAACAAGATTTTATTGGCTTTGAAATTACCTGGAATGATGATACTAAAGGGATATGGCGTTATGAATATAATTATTCTGCTGATGTTTTGAGTCTCATGTCATTGCCAGTTAACGAGTCTATTTTGTCCGCCAATATTTTTACTGATTCGTTCTGTTACTTGAGTTCTTGTAAAGTTAACCGTAAACTCGATTTCGAGATTTTGGATCGATTACCAGAAGGCAGTTTACTACTATTAGAACATCCCGAATTTCTCCTAGATGCAAGATCGCAAACCCCATTGGGAGAACAAATAGCTTTGTGCGCGAGTAGAGGAGTACAAATTATCTTAGAAACCCATAGCGACCATATTTTCAATAGCATTAGAGTTGCCGTCAAGAATGGAAAAATCAAGCCTGAAGATGTGAGATTTTTGCATTTCCAACAAGACAAACAGAAAGTCAAGATAACATCTGCTCGTATAGATAGCAATGGACGAATTGATAAATGGAAAGATGGTTTTTTTGATGAATGGGATAAGAGTTTAGATAAACTTCTCGACCCAGCTAAAACCTAAACTGCAATTTGATTCCCTGACACTTATTTACAGTCGGGGAATTAACAACAAAACATATTTTTGGAAAAAGAAAATGACAATTACAGATCTCGAACTTAACTCTAAGTACGAACTAGGTATTAATAGACTAATTCTGGAACATGACAGAATCAAACTACCAGAGTTAGTAGAAAATATAAAATCAAATCCTAACTACATGATGATTAATTCAGACTGGTCATCTTCTTGGGATGAAATAACTAAATCGAGATTAATAGAATCACTACTAATAAATATTCCTGTAAGGCAAATCATTATTTATGAGAAAGAATATAAATCTTATGAAGTAATCGACGGCAAAGAAAGATTGAAAACAATAATGGATTTTTATAGCGATTCTTTAATATTAACTGGATTAGAAATTGAAACTAATTTAGATAGTTGTACTTATTCAACGCTACCCGCACAAGTGAAAGATAAATTAAATAATTGCTCTTTAAATCTGATTAACTGTATTCCAGCAAATAAAAAACAATCCGAATTAGAAATTAGAAAATTAATCGATGCAGTTAAGGAACGCTTATAGTCTATGACTACCAATTTAGACTTAATTCAAAAGTCAATAAAAAAAACAAAAGCTTATAAAGCAATTAGTAAAAACATTAACTATCGCGCTTGTAAAGGTTATCCTACTCCCCAAAATATAGCTGTTAATCTAGCAGCACAAATTATGATAACCGAGCAACATTTGGATAAAGGTTTGCCAAAAGAGTTAGTTCATACAGCAGAAAGTAAACCTGCCAAAATCTTTTTATATGCTGCTAAAAAAGTCAAAAAAGAACTTACCCCTTGTTACTGGTTAGCGTCGGAGTTGGCGGAGTCCTTAAAAATAACCGACATTCCCGATAATTGGACTGGTTTAAAACCTTTTATCAACAGAGGGATTTTATTATTACCTAAAAACTGTATTGAATATTCTGGCTTTGGAGAAACTGAAAATATCGATTGGCTTTATTTTGAGGTTGCAACTTTCCCACTCGAACTAAGAACTGATAATACTCCTATTGAGCCTGTAATTCTCTGGACTAGTAGTAGCGATCGCCTGAGTATTTTTTCGGGAACTATAGACTTAAAAGACAATCTCTCAAGTAATGCTTCTTTGTCGGAAAAAGATAAACCGATTGTCAAACAAGTTAGTAAGCTTTTACTTAACACGATGTTAGTGCTCAACTATAAGCCAGAATTACTGGACGGGCAAAAAAGTGAATTTAAAGGCGTAGGTTTTGGTAATGCAGGTAAACTACCATCAAATCTTCCTAGAAATCCAGTGTGGATCGGTCGAGTATATTCGCAAAATAGAGAATATTCAAGCGCAGGTAATAGACTCATTAGAGACAAGCGCGAACATTATCGGCGGGGACATTGGGCGAGAAGAAGACACGGAACAAGAGAAAAATGGAATTATCAATGGCACTGGATAGAACCTACTATAGTTAATCATGTTAAATAAAGTCATAGAACTAGCGCATATTGCTCACGAAGGACAGGTTGATAAAGGTGGTCATCCTTATATCGGTCATCCTCTGAATCATCAGAAGAAATTTAAGTTATTAAATTGGAACTATGAGATTTAAAGAAGCACAAAAACGAGCCAAAGAAAAAGGTTTGGAATTCCCAAAAATAGATGGGGTGAATGTCGTATATGGCGGTTATAAAACTGGTTATTTAGTAAGCGATGGAACGCGCCGTCACCGATGGCAGAAATTGGGGGATTTCGTGCTTAATTGTTTGGACAATGACCGCGATATAGATGGATTTTTAAGCAGATGAAAACAATTGATAGACTGAAAAGTTTTCTCGAAAAACAAGCTCAACTAATGAGAAAGATTCATCCCCAACCCGACTGGAAATACGGAGGATTTGAGGAATTAATTTTAGACTGTGGCATTGAGATGGAATACTCTCCTCTACCAGAATACATCGAGCGCGGAATTCCCAAAAACTGTTACTACAATTGTTTGGAGTTATTGAGAAAACATCGGGATTTAACCTACTGTGAGGGTTATGCCTTTACCGAAGACTTGCCACTGCCATTATTTCATGCTTGGTTGGTTAATTCTAAAGGTGAAGTAATCGATCCTACTTGGAAAACGGGAGACGCTTATCTGGGCGTTCGGTTTAACACTAAATGGTTCATAGATTTATTAGTATCGCGCAACAGGGAAGATTGTTTGGCTGTGTTTGAAAGTAATTATATGGAGCAGTATTCGCTGTTGAAAGAAGGATTACCAGAGAAAGCGATCGCTAAAACAATGACAACTGCCCAGGACTAGCATTCCCATTACCCCCTCGATGAATAGCTAGATGACAGACACTACAGACAGCTAAAAGATTATCTAATCTGTTATCTTCTGGCTTATGATTGCGATGATGTACTTGTAATGTATTACCCGTCCACTCTGACCTCGTTAATCCTCCTGGTCTTTCTCCTGGTCTATAGCAGACATGACCACAACATTGACATTTCCATTCAGCAGCTTCTTTGACTTTTAGGGCTAATTCTGTCCAGTCTTTGGGATATCTTAAAGGATCTATAGGCATTCTGTTATGGAGCGTACACGCTCATTTAACTTTTATTAACTATCTCAGAAATTATCATTTTTTCTACGTAAATATATGCAAAGATAATTCTTGAGAATAAAAATTTTCAATATAGATGCTCTTACTCTCAGAGTCGGAAATTGCTCGTCTTTCTCTTTCTGCTCCTGTACCTTTAACCCGACATCCTGCTGCGGTTTATCTATCCTCTCTTGCTCCTGGTAGTAGGCGTACTATGCGCTCCTCTCTCAATGCGATCTCATCTTTACTGACGGGAGGGCGTTGTGATGTTATGACATTAGATTGGTCGAAGTTACGCTATCAACATACGGCTGCGGTACGTACTGCATTAGGTCAAAAGTTAGCACCTACAACAGTTAATAAGATGCTAGTGGCTCTGCGTCAAGTTTTAAAAGAAGCTCATCGTTTGGATTTGATGGATGCCAATGATTATTTTAAAGCAGCAGATCTCAAGAGTTTTCGAGTTTCCCCTTCTTTAAGAGGTAGGGAGTTATCTTTAGATGAAATTAAAGGTTTAATTGAGAACTGTTTGAAGGAAGGGACGGCGATCTCTCTTAGGGATGCTGCGGTAATATCAGTTTTACGGGGTGGTGGTATCAGGAGGGAGGAATTAGCCGAATTAGACCTCAAAAATGTGAATTTAGAAACTGGGTCGGTATCGATACGGCATGGTAAGGGCGATAAAGACCGTATTGTTTATTTGAATGATGAAGCTATTAAATTGCTCCAGATATGGTTAGAAGTTAGGGGCAATGCACCAGGGGCGTTAATCTGTCCCGTCAATAAGAGTGGTAGGGTAACAATCCGTCATATGAGTTCCGATGGGGATGGAATTTATAAATTAGTTAAAAAAAGAGCTCTCTTGGCTGGTATCGCTCACTTTTCTCCCCATGATTTTAGACGGACTTTCTGCACCGATTTACTAGAAGCTGGAGTAGATGTGTTTACCGCCCAGGATTTGATGGGTCACGTCTCGGCAAATACCACCAAAAAGTATGATAAGCGGGGCGAAGCCAGGAAGAAACAAGCAGTACGGAAATTGAAGTTTTAGTGGGGTGTAAGCATTTATCCATAACCGATACACTCTCTATTAGAAATCAAATTCAAATTCAACAGAAAATTCTCCCCCTTTGTCTATTTCAAGTTCCAAAAAGCCTATATCTAACTAAAATTCTAGCGAGATAATTGTAGATCCAATATATGCGCCTAAACCTCCAATACCAATAGTAACAAGTAGTGGTTTTTCTTATATCTCTTGCAAAATTAGCTTCCAAGAATCGATGTTGTTAAATTGCGCTCGCATTCAAAAGTTCAAAAGTTCTATTAAGAGTTGGTTTCAGAACTTTTAATGAAAAAATTTACTTAATCTATGTCATTTTAGCATCAAGTTTTAAGAAAATTTCAATAAGTTCTCATTCCAAAATTAAACTGAGAACTTTATATTTTTGAGTTGGCACTTATGGTAGCTATCGCGTGCTTTACCCCTTATTATATAATTTTAAAAATCTGAGCTAGTAATCAAATATAACCCTTATATTGGCGTTCCTCTTTGCGTGTTTGCGTCTTTGTGCGAGACTATATGATTAACGGGAAAACTCATTTAACTTCCAGACTTACTAATTTTGGCGCGGATGCGCGAGACTATCTTAAGATTAAAATATGAACTTAACCCAATCCCAATTTATCGCTACTGAACCTTTAGGAATGATGGGAGAGAAGGGAGAAAAGTTAGTATGGGAAACAATCAAAAGTGCTTTTAGTAATCGCAGATGTTTAGGGTATTGGCGTTATCCAATTTTTTCTCCTAGAGGTAAGTTTCGTAAAGAACCTGATATTTTAATTGCGGATTATCAACTAGGTTTAATTATTATTGAAGTCAAAGCGATAGCCCTAGAACAAATAGTTACAATTCAGGGGCATCGTTGGCAGTATCATAATTTTTATACTAACTATGGAAATCCTTACCAACAAGCAGAACAACAATTATTTGCGTTACTAGAATATACTGACAGTGAGCCAATTTTAAAACAACAAGTTTCAGGAAAAGTTTTAATCGCTCTACCTTATATTACTGCTGAACAATGGCACAAGAAAGGCTTTACTAAATTTCCCCATAATCCCCCGATTATTTTTCAAGACGATCTAGATTCTGCTGTTTCTATTTTGAACAAGATTATTGGGACTCCTAGTATCATAAGTAATCAAGAAATCACAGAAACTCAATGGAAATTACTACAAGGAATTTTAGCAGGAACATCTATTTATAGAACAGATATTTCTCGTAATCAATGCCATCGTAACTATATCTTACAACAAGTGCGAGCGCGTATAAGTAAATTCGATTTACAACAAGAAAAACTAGCTAAACAAATTCCTCCAGGGATACAAACTATAAGAGGGGTTGCGGGTTCGGGGAAAACTGTAATCTTGTGTCAAAAAGCAGCATTAATGTCTCTGAAGCATCCCGAATGGAATATTGCTGTTGTTTTTTTTTCTCGCAGTCTTTATGAAACTATTACCCAACAAATAGATTCCTGGTTACGCTATTTTTCCCATAACCAAGTCAAGTATGACCCTGAAACATCCAATATTAAAATACTTCATGCTTGGGGCAGTAAAACCCAACCAGGATTTTATCGTACTATCTGTAAGCAGACTCGCAACTATGCTCTTGCTGTTGCGGAAACCCAGAGTAGAAAACCGAATGAAGCTTTAGCAGAAGTCTGTTATCAATTATTATTAACTACTCCTATACCTCAAGTTTATGATGCTATTTTAATTGACGAAGCACAAGACTTATTATCAGATAATTGGCTCTATCAAGATAAACAACCTTTCTACTGGCTAGCTTATCAAAGTTTGCGTCCTGTAAATCCGATTCATCCTCAACAAAAAAGATTGATTTGGGCTTATGACGAACTACAAAGTTTATCAGTTACAAAAACTCCTACAGTAAGGGAAGTGTTGGGAGAAAGTTTAGCTTATTTAGGAGCAGGAGAATATAGTAATAGAATACCAAAACATCTTAATCTTAATCGCTGTTATCGTACTCCCCATGAAATTGTTAACATAGCTAATGCGCTCGCATTAGGATTTTTAAGACCTCAAGGAATGTTAACTAATGTTTTAGATACAGCAGAATGGAACGCTCTTGGTTATCAAGTGATAGAACAAGATACTGAGAAAAATCAAATCACTTTACAAGATAATCCTACTAACAAAATTAATCTGCTAAGTTCACTGTGGGAAAAAGATATTATACAGTTTAATCACTATGATTCACGGTTACAAGAATTAACGGTTTTAGCTAATCGCATTAAAAATAATCTTGAGGTAGAAAACTTAAAATGCGACCGCCAAATACTAGTAATTATTTTAGGAACAGGAAGACAATTAAATTTCTTAGAACAACAGACAGCAAAATTTTTAATGCGCCAAGGAATTAATATCTATCTTCCTAGTAGTAGTAGCAAAAATTGTTTAGAAAAAAAACAGCAGAACAATCAAGCCAACAGATTTTGGTGGGATGGAGCATTAACTATTAGTAATGTGTATCGAGCCAAAGGACAAGAAGCAGATATAGTTTATCTTATTGGATTAGATAATCTTGCCAAAGATGAAAGCAATATTTATTTGCGGAATCAATTTTTTACAGCGTTAACTCGTACTAGAGGTTGGGCATATATCAGTGGGATAGGAGACTATAAATTTTATCAAGAATTAAAAGCTGTAATGAAGAGTGGAGATACTTTTAAATGTAAGATTGCTGCTAAAGCCAAAAGAA
>JAAUYH010045409.1_pt1 | contig 13995 bp, 10 predicted proteins | sample 7278061 | NCBI WGS metagenome assembly JAAUYH01 (sample SAMN14350203, study PRJNA611818) | marine sediment metagenome | isolation source: surface marine sediment (0.6m) | place: French Polynesia: Moorea | collected 2018-08
AGGAAGTTCGGCCTGCCGCCGACCAGAGCCAGGATGGCGGTGGCGGTCGCCAGCGCGGCCGGTCGTAGAGGTTTTCGTGCCCCGCACGCCCGACTCACCTAGCATGCAGAGGCGCTCGTCCCCCGGTAACCGGACCCGGCGGTTCGTGCCGGAATCGGGCGCGCCGTGAGCCAGGGAGAACGCGTGAGCCACGAGCCCGATTCCGAAATCACCACACTGCTCAACGGCAGTGACGCGCTCGAGCCGGCCGTGGCGAACCGGCTCGAGAAGCTCGTGTACAGCGATCTGAAGCGCATCGCCGCGTCGAAGATCGCTCAGGAATCGACCAGCGGCACGATGACGGTGACCGCACTGGTCCATGAGGCCTTCATGCGCCTGGAGTCGACAGAGAGCATGACGTGGCAGAGTCGGCGTCACTACTTCGGTGCGGCGGCCGAGGCGATGCGCCGAATCCTGATCGATCGTGCGCGTTACTACATGCGACAGCGTCGCGAGGGCGCGAAATCGGCGCTGTCCCTGGACGAGGGGCTGATCGTCGAAGGCGTCAGGCCGTCCGAACTGGTCGAACTCGACGATGCGCTCGCCGACCTCGAGTCCTTCGACAAGGAGCTCGCGCTCATTTTGAAACTGAAGTATTTCGCCGGGCTGTCAGCTCGCGAGATCGCCGAGGTTTACGAGTCGTCGACACGGACGATGGCGCGCCGTATCGAGGCAGGTCGTGCCTGGCTGATGTCGCAAATGCGTTGAGCACTGGCGCTCCATAACCCGGTCCGGCAAGAGAATGCGTAACTCATCAGACCGCCGACTCACCAGGTCGGAATGGCATGAGCTCATGGCGCTGTTTGCCGAGCTTGCCGAGCTGCCCGCGGCGGAACGCCAGCGCCGCATGGATGGCGCTAACCTGACCGACCATGTCGCGACCAAGCTGGCGCACATGCTCGCGACGCTGGGTCAGACGATGTCATTGATCGACACGCCGATCAGCGAGCGGATCAGCCTGCGACCGGGCTGGTACGAGGAACACTGGGTGGGGCGCCAACTCAACGAGTTCCGCCTCGATGCGCTGCTGCAGGAGGGCGCGATCGCCGGAGTCTTTCTCGCGTCGCAGGAAGAGCCGGTACAGCGGCAGGTCGTAATCAAGCTGTTGCGCAGCGAAGCGCCCGCCGACTACCACGACTTTTTTCGTTTCGAGCAGCAGGCGCTGGCCAAGCTGTCTCACCCGAACGTCGCACAGATCCATTCGGTCGCGACGACCGAAGACGGACTGTCGTACATCGTCATGGAGCACATCGATGGGCGCGTCCTGTCGGATTTCTGTAACTCGGAAGCGCTGCCACTCGACGAGCGGCTCGATCTGTTTCTGCAGATCTGCGACGCCGTTTCCTACTGCCATCAGCGCGGCATTCTGCATCGCGACCTGAAGCCGTCGAATATCCTGGTCCGCACGTTCGACGGCCGACCGACCCCGACGATCATCGACTTCGGAATCTCCAGTGACCTGGACGCCCGGCTGGAGAGCACGGAAGGCCGGCTGCTCGGCACGCCCGAGTACATGAGTCCCGAACACGTACTGAGCAGCCACGATCTCGACGTGCAGGCTGACATCTACTCGCTGGGCATGGTGCTGTTCAGTCTGCTGGTCGGACGGATTCCTTTCGACCGGACAGAGATCAATCGCCTGGACCCGGCCCAGCGCCTCGCGTTGATTGCGGAGTTCGAGGCGACCGCACCGGGTGTCCACTACCGAGCGCTCGACGATGAGCGTCGGGCCAGTCTGGCGAGCGAGCGCTCCACCACGCCCGCCGGGCTCCGGAGTGGCCTGACAGCCGAGATCGATGCGATCTTCCTCAAGGCGACCGCCAAAGATCGAAACGGCCGATATCGCAGCGTTGCGGAGCTGGCCACCGATTTGCGCCGCTACCGTTCGCATCGCACGGTCGGCGCTTACGGCAGCGGTGCCGGTTACACGCTGCGCAAGTTCGTGCGTCGCAACGCGATCGTTTCAGCGGCGGCTGCGGTGATCGTGACGATCGGACTTCTATTCGTCGTCAAGCTCGTCGATCAAAATGTCGAGATCAAACGCGCAGCGCAGAAGGCAGAGCAGGAAAAGCAGAACGCCGAACGCGTCTCATCGATGATCATGGAGACGATAGGCTTCGCGAATCCGAGCAGCGTTGCGCGACAGGGTGAGGCGTCGATTCACGGCATGCTGGAGCATGGCTATCGAAACCTGATGGGCACCAAGGGTCTGCCCGACAATGTCCGTGCGAATCTGCTGCTTTCGCTCTCCGACGCTTTTCGCGGCACCGGCCGGCTGGATGTTGCCACCGAGATCAACACCATCCTGCTCGACGATCTGGACATCACGGATCTGACTGTCAAGTGCCGAGCGTTGATTGCGTCGTCCCGCACGGCACACCGTCTCGGCGATCTCGCGGTGCAGTTGGACATGGCGCAGCAGGCTGCTGGCACGTGTGCCGACCGCGACATCGACAGCGAAAGCAGGCTGCAGAGCTATCTCGTGCTGGCAGACGCCTTCGATACGCAGGATCGATATGACGAGGCCGAGCAGACGCTGCAACAGGCTCTGGTTGTACACGGGGACGTGTTCGCAAGCGAGACACCGGTCCTCGCCGATATTCATCACGGCCTGGCAACAATCCGAGTCCGGCGCCAGGACATGGATGGCGCAACGAGCCATTATCTGCGCGCAAAAGAGATCCTCGGCCAGTCCTTCGCCGACGAGCACGCCCGGGTGGTCGACGTCGAACTCGACCTGTACAAGCACCTTTGCTACGTGCAGCACGAAGGATGCACCGCCGAGCGCGGTGCGCGCCTGCACGAGAACATCACCAGGCTCTGGAACAGCGGCAGCCGCAAGGAGGTCCGCCTTCTCACGACTCTCGCGAACACCAGTTTTTATGACGGGCGGTACGAGCAGGCTGCGAGCCACGTCGAAAAGAGCCTCGCGATCATGGAACGTCTCGACGATCAGGCCGGACTCCAGTACCTGCCTTCCCTGGCGTTTCTGTCAACGATCCATCTGTTCACGGGAGACTACGATGCGGCGCTGGCGGCTTCGTCCCGGGCCTACGAATTGGTGACCGGTATGCAGCGCGACGGCACGCCGGTGTCCGCACGAAACCTCGCCTTTGCCCAGGGGCGCCACGCCTACGCGCTCGTCGCCAACGGTGAGCTGGAGGCGGCGATGCCGTTGATTACGGAGTCCATCCGTTTCTACGCCGGCATCAATGCCGAGAAGGGCAACGGCCTGGAGATCGGGCTGATACTGCGCTCGGTCACGGCCGCCAGGCTCGGCGATCTTGATCGTGCAACGCGCGATCGGGAGATGCTTGAGGTGGTGATCAGCAACAATGCCCCGGGTGAGGAGAAGGAACTGCTGGTCGTCAAGGTGATCGAGCACTACATCCGGCTCCTGTCACGGTGGAATGAACGGGAGTTCGCTGACCTTCTGGACACCTGGGATGCGTTCAGGGAGCACAAGGGTGACCAGGCGCGGTTGCCGCCCCACGGGATAATCGAGGCGTTCATCGCCAGTCGGGGCGCTACGGGGTAGGGTCCATTCCGAGTACGCGGGCGACAGGTCGGCCAGGTAGCCCCGACGGACCCGTCCCCTGGTAACCCCGATAGCGCTTCTTCAGTCGCCGCCAGCTTCGCGGGGTTGCGCCCGTGGGCGAGGACGCTATGGCCCCGAGCGACCAGTTCTTGCGCCATTGCCAGGCCGATGCCGTCGGTCGCGCCGGTAATCAGGATGGTTTGTCTTATGGTACAAGGCTAAACTGTGGGGATCAGAATCATAAGTCTATTCGATCCGAAATGATCATTCGGACAATTGAGCCGTCGTGCCCCATCACCCGGAGTACCCGTGGAATGCATCATCGATCCAGCTCGATCCAGTCGATATCCGTTCGCCCTGACGGCCGTGTGACGGACGCGGATCTCGCATGAGCCGCGTAGGGCTCGCCTGCGTCGCCGCCATCGTCACGATGCTGTCGGCCTGTGTTGCCGACGAGCCGCCGATGCCCGAGGTGCTCGTGCTCGGTGTCCTTCCCGATCGGTCCGTCAACTCCCTTGATGAGCGATACCGCCCCCTGGCCGACTACCTGCAGGTAGAACTCGATATCCGCGTCGACCTGGTGGTTCCCGACACCTACGCAGAGCTGGTGGACCTCATGGCCGCCGGCGACATCGACATCGGCAACTTCGGAGGCTACACGTTCGTCGAGGCAGCGCGGCGCGCCAATGCCGTTCCGCTGGCCATGCGCGACGTCGATGCGCGCTTTACCAGCGTGATCATCGCCAACGGCAACGGCAGCGTTCAGAACCTGGAGGATCTCAGGGGCCAGAGTTTCGCGTTCGGGTCGAGATTATCCACCTCCGGTCACCTGATGCCGCGGCATTTCCTGTTGCAGCAGGGCATCCAGCCTGAGTCGTTTTTTTCCGCCATCGAGTTCACCGGTTCGCATGACGTTACGGCAATGCGCGTTCGCGACGGTGAGGTGCGGGGCGGTGTCGTCAACGCCCTGGTGCTGGGGCGAATGCTGGCCGACAAGTCGATCGACGCTGCGGATCTTCGGATCGTCTGGGAAACGCCGCCCTACGTCGACTATGTGTATGCGGCGCACCCCCGGCTGGACGCGGCAACTCGTGAGCGCCTGGTCGATGCATTTCTGCGTTTGTCGATACGAGATCCGCAACACAGGCGCATACTGGAAGCGCTGGACGCGAAGGGCTTTTTGCCGGCGAGCATGACCGATTTTTCAGAGCTGGCGGCGATTGTCGACAACCTCGACCTCGATCGCTGACCAACGGACGGCACCGTGACAGGTCTGTACCCGACTCGAAGGCTGAAGATCTGGCTGGTCGTTGCGGTGACGCTGATGATGATCAGCGCAACCGGCCTTTTGATCTGGCGCAGCGGCCATTTTCGCGAACACGCGACACTTGCCGACGGGTTCCACCAGCGCTCGACCTATCTTGCCTCGGAGATCATCGGTGATCTGGCGCGACTGCGTATTGCCGACAGCGATCCCGACGAAAGCGAACTCAGTGCCCGGGCATACCTGACGATGACGACCCGCCAGCTCGAGCAGCTCAGGTCACTGGAGGCGCGGTTCGAGCAGCGGCAATGGTCGTTTCTTCTCGACACGCTCACAGCAGACATCGACCAGGTCGAGAACCGGCTGGCTGGCGGTGGGTCGCTGGCGGCCGCCGTCGAAGCTGCGACCCTGACGGCCGAGCAACTCAAGCGATCGCATCGCATCGAATACGAACGCCTCATTCAACACCTCGATGAGGCCAGCGCGGTCGACCGCGGCATACTCATTGCATTTGCCGGCGTGGTATTTCTCCTCACCGTCCTGCTGACGAACTGGCTCATCAATCGCCTGCTGGACGCCGACCGGGCACGGGCTGAAGTCATCGCGGAGCTGGAGCGCAAGAACGACGAACTCACGCGGTTTACCTACACGGTTTCGCACGACCTGAAGAGTCCGCTCATCACCATCGGCGGGTTCTCCAGCCTGCTGGACGACGACATCGCCGTCGGCGACCTCGATGCCGCGCGTCGAGACGCTCGCCAGATCCGGGGCGGCATCGGCCGCATGCAGCAGCTGCTCGACGATCTTCTCGCCTTGTCGGTCGCCGGCAAGTCGGTCGAGGAGCGTCGGCCGGTGGCGCTCGAACTGCTAGTGGAACGCGTCGTGCGCGTGGTGGCAGGCAGCGAGGACGGCGGTCGCGCGCGCTTCGTGATCGATCCCGGCCTGCCGACCGTGCTCGTCGACGAAAGCCGGCTGGCCGAGGCAATCCGCAACCTGCTCGAGAACGCCGTCAAGTTCATGGGCGACCAGGCCGATCCGCAGATTACGATCGGGCAACGAGGGCCGAGGAGCCGGCCGGTGTTCTTCGTTCGGGACAACGGCAGGGGTATCGAGAAACAGGACCTGGAACGGGCCTTCGACCTGTTCGAGCGCCTCCATCCCGGCACCAGCGGTACCGGTATCGGGCTGGCGATCGCCCGCCGGGTCATCGAGTCGCACGGCGGACAACTCTGGGCCGAGTCCGAGGGCGCCGGCCGGGGCGCCACCTTCTGCTTTACCCTGGGCGCCTGAACGCGTCGCGCGCCGAGTCGCTGCGGCCGCTCAGGTGCCTGGAAACCGGTAGTCGGCGAACTGTTCCCGCAGCGTTACCTTGCTCAGCTTGCCCGTGGCCGTATGCGGCAGCTCGTCGACGAACACGACGTCGTCGGGTAACCACCACTTGGCGACCTTGTCGCGCAGGTAGTCGAGCAATGCCTCGCGGGTGACCGTTGCGCCCTCCCGGGTGACCACGATCAACAGCGGCCGCTCCGCCCATTTCGGGTGTGCCAGGCCGATAACGGCGGCCTCGGCCACGGCCGGGTGCCCGACCGCCACGTTCTCGAGATCGATGGAGCTGATCCACTCGCCGCCGGACTTGATCACGTCCTTGGTGCGGTCGGTGATCTGCATGTAGCCCTCGGGGTCGATGGTGGCAACGTCGCCGGTTTCGAACCAGCCCCCCGAATCGAGCGTTTCACCGTCCTCGGCCCTGAAATAGCCGCTGGCGATCCAAGGACCGCGTACCTTTAGCGAACCGAAGGCGACGCCGTCCCAGGGCAGTTCGTTGCCGTCGTCATCGACGATCCTCATTTCCACACCGAACACCGCCCGTCCCTGCTTGGCCCGCAGCTTCTGCTTGTCGGCCTCGTCCAGGTCGTCGAAACCGGCCTTGGGGCGGTTGAGCGTGCCCAGCGGCGAGGTCTCGGTCATGCCCCAGGCGTGATAGGTGTCGACGCCGTGGGTGTTGCGAAACTCGTCCATGATGGCCAGCGGACAGGCCGAGCCGCCGACGACGGTACGCGTCAGATGTTCCAGCACGTCGCCGGACGTGCGCAGGTACTGCAGCAGGCCCAGCCACACGGTGGGCACGCCGGCGGCCAGCGTCACCTTCTCCGTCTGGAACAGGTGCACCAGGGTTTCCGGATCGGCCGCCTTCGGGCCCGGCAGCACGAACCGGGCACCGACCATCGGTACGGCGTAATTAAGGCCCCACGCGTTGGCGTGGAACATCGGTACCACCGGCAGCACCACGTCACGGGCCGACAGGCCCATCGTGTCCGGAAGCGCCGCCGCGTAGCTGTGCAGTACGTTGCCGCGGTGGCTGTACAGGACACCCTTGGGATTGCCCGTCGTGCCCGAGGTGTAGCACAGCGAGCTGGCCGCCTTTTCGTCCAGCTCCGGCCAGCGAAAGCCGTCGCTGCCCGGTTCGATGAGGGTCTCGTAGCACACGGCGCCGGGCAGTGTCGTTTCCGGCATGTGGGCGGCGTCGGTGAGAATGACGAAATGCTCCACACAGCCGATGCGGTCGAGCATGCCCTCGATGAGCGGCACGAACATCGGGTCCAGGCAAAGCACCCGGTCCTCGGCGTGATTGACGATGTACTCGATCTGCTCGGCGAACAGGCGCGGGTTGATCGTGTGGCACACGAAGCCGGCGCAGGAGATGGCGTAGTAGAGCTCGAGATGGCGATGATCGTTCCAGGCCAGCGTCGCGACGCGATCGAATGGCGACAGCCCCAGGCTCATCAGCGCCTTGCCGGCGGCGCGGCTGCGTCGGAAGGCGTCGGCATAGGTGTAGCGGTGTGCCGGATCGTCGGCGGTCACCGACAGGATCTGCTGGTTTGCGTGCTGCTTCTCGGCGTGCCGCATGATCGAGGTGATCGTCAGCGCGCCGTCCATGATCAGGCCTTTCATCGCACCGGTTCCCCTTTGCTCGATTTACTCAGAGGCTAACGCAAGCCGGCGTCGCACGCATCCCGGACACGCTGCACTGCCGGGTCCGCCAGATCGATCTCGACGGTGGAATGGGTGATGCCGAATTCCTCGCTGAGGCAGGCCTTGATTTCGGCCAGCGCCGCGCGCTGGTCGGCCTCCTCCGCCAGTTCGGCATGCATGGTTAGCATCAGCCGCTGCGGGTTCAGGCTCCAGACGTGCACGTGGTGGATGTTCATCAGGCCGGGAACCCGATCGAGGAGGCGCTGGCGCATCGACTCCAGGTCGAGCCAGTCGGGCACGCCCTCCAGCAGGATGTGGGCCGAGCGCTTCAAGAGCAGCCATGCGCTGCGGAGGATGAGCATGGCAACGAGCACCGACAGCAGCGGGTCGGCCAGCGTCCAGCCCGTGGTCATGATCACCAGCGCCGCGACTATGGCCCCGGCCGATCCGAGCAGGTCGCCGAGCACGTGCAGCGCCGCGGCGCGCACGTTGAGATTGTCCCCGGATCCGCCATGGAGCAGCCGGAAGGCCACGAGATTCACGATCAGGCCGGCGACGGCAACGGCAAGCATGGCACCGGCCAGCACGGGCTCGGGCGATAGCAGTCTCCGCACCGCTTCGAACAGGATCCAGCCGACTATTGCGATCAGCGTCAGGCTGTTCACGAACGCCGCCAGAATCTGCACCCGGTGATAGCCGAAGGTGCGCTTGCGATCCGCCGGCCGCTCCGCCACGTACGAGGCCACCAGCGCCAATCCGAGCGCCGCGGTGTCGGTGAGCATGTGCCCGGCGTCCGCCAGCAGCGCCAGCGAGCCGGAGACGATGCCGCCGATCACTTCGACCACCATGAAGGCGCCGGTCAGCAGCAAGGCGAGTTTCAGGCGTCGCGCGCTGTCGCTGGTGTCCTGGTGCGTGTGATCGTGCATCGGTTGCCTGAGGTCAGCGGCCGAACCTGGCCGGGCAGGGGACTCCGGCATGGATGACTGCGATCGGTGTGCGAGCCCGGTGGTCCGGTTGCCAGCCATGCATTATGCTGTCTTGCCGCATCGCGCCATCCCGGGGCCATGCTAACGCAATCCACGGTCGCCATGAACGACACAGCAACAACCGCCAGCCTCGTGTACGCCGACGTGCCCCGCCCGAAGAAGGGCGAGGTGGTCGACGTGGCCCCCGGCGTTCGCTGGCTGCGCATGCCGCTGCCGTTCATGCTCGGCCACATAAACCTGTGGCTGCTGGACGACGGTGACGGGTGGACCGTCGTCGATACGGGCGTGCCCGACGATGCGTCCAAGGCCGTGTGGGAACGGGTCTTCGCCGAGGAACTCGGCGGCCGGCCGGTGACCCGGGTTATGGTGACGCACCTGCACCCCGATCATTGCGGCCTCGCCGGGTGGCTGTGCCGGCGCTGGAAGGTTCCGCTGTGGATGACGCGTACGGAATACCTGATGTGCCGCAACCTGGTGCACGACACGGGCAAGCCGGCGCCGCAGGAGGGCGTCGATTTCTATCGGGCGGCGGGCTTCGACGACGCGGCGCTGGAACGCTACCAGAAACGCTTCGGACTGTTCGGCAAGGCCGTGTCGCCGCTGCCGAACGCCTATCATCGCCTCGAAGACGGTGACAAGATCGCCATCGGCGCCAATCACTGGCAGGTGATGATGGGCAACGGGCATTCCCCGGAACACGCCTGCCTGTTCTGCCCGGAACTGAATATCATCATCTCCGGCGACCAGATCCTGCCCACCATCTCTTCGAATGTCAGTGTCTGGCCCACAGAGCCCGCGGCCAACCCGTTGCGAGACTGGCTTCAGTCCTGCGACCGCTTGCGCAAGCGGCTACCGGAAGACGTCCTGGTGCTGCCCGCCCACGGTCGCCCGTTCCGCGGGGCCCGCGCCAGGCTGTCGGCACTCATTCGCGAGCACGAGGAGGGGCTGGACGCGTTGTACGGCTTGTGCGAGACGCCGCGCCGGGCCGTGGACGTGTTCGAAGCCCTTTTCAAGGGCCAGGTGTCCGACGGCAACCTCATCATGGCGGTCGGCGAAAGCGTTGCGCACCTCACCTATCTGGTCGAGACGGGCAATCTCACGACCTGGGTGGAGGACGGCGTTCGCTGGTACCGCCAGGCCTGAGTGCACGGCGAGCCAGCGGTTGCGATGCGTGCCGATCCGGGCTGGCGGCCGGTCAGTGCCTCACCCACTGCGCGTCGCTCACGAGGCAGATTCCGCCGGATCGCGACAGCACCGGACGAATCTCCTCCACGAGACGCGACACCACGGTGTCATCGTTGCAGGCGATGATGAAGATGCAGTTGGACGCGACGCCGGTCGGGTCGTCGGCACGCATCCGGCCGCGGTCACCGCGTCCGCCGGCACCGCTGATCAGCGTGTAGCCGGGCGCGCCGGCGGCATCGAGCAGGTTGGCGACGCGTCGCGCCAGGCTCTGTTCCACAACGATTTCGATGCGCTTGCAGTTCTTCATGAGCGTCTTGCCTCCGCGCGTCAGGCGCCGGCCACCCAGCGCAGGGCCGCGTGGTACACCGGTATGCCCACCAGGAGATTGAGGGGAAAGGTAATGCCCAACGACATGGACAGGTAGGTGCCGGGGTTGGCTTCCGGCAGAGCCAGGCGCATCGCGGCCGGCACGGCGATGTACGACGCGCTGGCCGCCAGCACCGTCAGCAGCAGCGCGTCGCCCTCGGTCAGGCCGAGTTGAAGCGCGATGGCACCCGCGATTACGGCGTTCACCGCGGGCAGCACCAGGGCCGGTCCCACGATCCACTTGATGTCACGCCGGTCGTCGGACGCGCGCAGGTCGCGCAGGCGCCGCGCCGCGACAATGCCCATGTCCAGCAGGAACAGGCACAGCATGCCGATGAACAGGTCGATGACGAAGGGCGACATCTGGGCCATGCCGGTCGGGCCGGTGACGAAGCCGACGATCATGGCGCCCACGATGAGGAACACCGAGCCGTTGAAGCAGGACTCGCGCAGCAGCTCGCGCCACTGAACGCCGTTGCCGCCGTCGCTGCGGTAGCGCTGGAACAGGAAGATGCCCGCGACGATGGCCGGCGATTCCATCAGGGCCATGGCCGCCACGAGGTGTCCGCCCCATTCGATGCCGTTGGCGTCGAGGTAGGTCGTGGCCGCGACGAAGGTCACGGCGCTGACCGAGCCGTAGCAGGCAGCAATGGCCGCGGCGTCGGCGGCGCCAACCCGTCGCTTCATCAGCCAGAAAACGTACAGCGGAACCAGCGCCGACAGCAGGATGGCCGCCGACAGCGTACCGACGACCACGCTGTCCATCTGGCTCTCGGCCAGCGCGACGCCGCCCTTGTAGCCGATGGCCAGCAGCAGGTACAGCGAGAGAAACTTGGCGATCGGCGTGGGTATGTCGAGGTCCGACCGCACGAACGCCGCTGCCGCGCCGAGAAAGAAGAACAGCAGCGGTGGCGATGTGAGGTTGGCGAGAAAAAGGTCGATCAGTGACTCCCCGACCGGGCGCGTACGCCGGTCATTCGTTGTCGTCACGCACTCCCGACGGTCGCTTCGTGCGGCTTCCAGCGCGTGCCTGGCAGCGCTACGATGAACGCGGCGGGGCCTGGATAGCAAATCCGTTGCATCGGGTCGACCAAGTTTCTTCAGGCGAACATTCGGTTTTTACGAATCGTTTCCGCGGCGCGTGGATGCCGGAGCCGTACACGTGCCGCGCCGTGGCCGGGGCTTCGAGTATCCTTGCGCTATCGATCCATATTTTCTTTTGCGAGACCAATGGCTTCTGAGCGCAGTCCCGGCCGCCGTCCGCGGCGACGAACGATCGGCCTGCCGCTCGATGTGGCCGGCGGCGGCAGAATGGAGCGGGGGCAGCGGTCGGCGTGTCGCGCCGCTGTACTGGTTCTGGCGGCCCTGGGGGCAGCGGCCTGCGCGCCGGAGCCTGTGCCGGATGCGCAGCGGGTCTACCGGCATTCGATCGACCAGGTCCCGGGCAGCCTCGATCCGGCGCATGCGTCCACCGCGGCCGCCGACCAGCTCGTGGTGGTGCTGTACGACACGCTTTACGCCTACTGGTACCTGGCTCGCCCCTATGCCCTGAAGCCGAACCTGGCCGCGGCGATGCCGGAAGTGTCGGCCGACGGCCTCGAGGTGCGCATTCCCATCAAGCGTGGCGTGCGCTTCGTCGACGACCCGGCATTCGCAGACGGTGTGGGGCGCGAGGTAGTGGCGGCCGACGTGGTCTATTCCCTGCTGCGCCACTTCGATCCGGCGACACGCTCGCAGGGTGCCTGGTTGTGGCAGGGTCGCATCGAGGGGCTGGACGCCTGGAAGGAATCCGGCTCCGACTACACCCGACCGCCTTCCGGGCTGGAGGCGGTGGATACGCACACGCTGGTCCTGCGGCTCACCGCGCCGTATCCCCAGCTGGTCTACACGCTGACACAGGGCTTTTCGGCGGTCGTGCCCGCCGAAGCCGTCGAGCGCTACGGCCCGGAGCTGGCCCGCCGGCCGGTGGGGTCGGGCCCTTTCCGCCTGGAGCGCCTCGACGACACCGTCGCAACGCTGGTTCGCAATCGGAGTTTCCGTGCCGAGCCGGTGGACCTCGCGGCAGAGGGTTACGACCGGGACACGCACGGGGCCTTCGACCTGGAACGGATCGACGGCAGGGCACCGCCGTTCGTGGATCGCATCGAGGTGAGCTTCGTGGAGGACACGACGGCGCGCTGGCTGTCCTTCGAGAAGGGCAGCGAGATCCAGTTCGCCGAGGTGCCCGCATCCCGCAGCCTGGATGATATCGGCGGGCGCTACCGGTCGCGCTCACACGTGGAAGCCGCCGTGGTCTTTACCGCCTTCAACATGGCCGAGCCGGAAGTCGGCTACAACGACGACCCGGTGCGCCAGCGCCGCAATCACGGGCTCCGCTGCGCCGTGATCAAGGCCTTCGACTGGGCCGAGCGCAACGAGCGCTTCTACCACGACCGCGCCCGGGTGTTCCCCGGGGTGATCCCGCCGTCTGTCCCTTCGTGGGACCCCGACCTGTCTCACGACTCCGTCACCCTCGACCTGCCCGGCGCCCGGGCGCTGCTGGACGCGCATGGGTGGACGGCAGACAACCTGCCCGTGCTCACCTACGGCAGCGCGGGTGGGGCAACGCTGCGGCAGTTCTACGAGCAGTTCCGGGGCTGGATGGGGCGCATCGGCTATCCGCCCGAGAAAATCCGGCTGCGCCAGTTCGCAGGCCTAGTTGACATAAACCGGGCCTGGAAGCAGGGCGAGTTGCCCCTGGTCACCAAGGCGTGGATACTGGATTACCCGGATGCACAGAATGTGCTTGCGGTGTTTTACGGCCCGAACCGCTCGCCGGGCTCGAACGACGCGAATTACAACAATGAACTGTTCAACGCCATGTACGATCAGGCGGCCGTCATGCCGCCGTCCCGCGAGCGCACCCGCCTGTACCGTGCCATGAATCAGCTGCTCATCCAGGATTGCGTGGCCATGAGCGGCATCGCCCGTACCCGGACGCTGGTGTGGCACGACGACGTCATCGCCTGGCCCGACGTTGGCATGGCCGCCGGCCACGCGCTGCGCTACGTGGCGGTCGACTGACATGGCCACCGACGCGCCCATCCCCGCCATAGACACGCGCCTTGCGCAGGACCTGGCGTGCGAAACGGAGCACGTGCTGGCGATGGCCGAGTCGGCGCTTCCCTTCGAGGCCGACCATCCGCTGATGCAAACGGGACCGAGCGGCGACATCCGTCTCAAGGAGCGGCTGACCGACGCGAGGCGCACGGCGCCGTTCATCGACGAAAGGGCGCGTCGGCCGATTTCGCTTGCCGCGGTATTGTCGGCGCAGCAGAGCGTGGCGCATCCGCACGGCCTCGGTTATCTAAACGCGCGGCAACAGAGTCGCTGGGTGCCCTTGCCCAATCCGCGGGCGTCGGTGACCGCCGGTCGCTCGCGCAACTACCTGTCGGTGGTGCTCAACGATCCGTCGCGCGGATTTCCACGACTGGACTGGACCCTTATCGGTCACGCCTTCGGGGTGCCGTCCGCCACCTGGGAAGCCGACGATGACGTCTACCGACGCTGGCGCGCCGAGGCGGCAGACGGTGCAGGTCTGTTCCGGCGTGGGCTCGAGTTCCTTGACCAGTTCGCCGGGCGCGGCGGGCTCATCCGCGTTCGCC
>JAAUYH010021846.1_pt1 | contig 13994 bp, 9 predicted proteins | sample 7278061 | NCBI WGS metagenome assembly JAAUYH01 (sample SAMN14350203, study PRJNA611818) | marine sediment metagenome | isolation source: surface marine sediment (0.6m) | place: French Polynesia: Moorea | collected 2018-08
CTTATTTCGGGACGCACTGTGCTCGTGATAGCACATCGCCTCAGTACAATTCGAAATGCACACCGCATTGTTTTCATCCGAGATGGAGCGGTAGCCGAGAGCGGAACATACAATGAACTTATTTCAAGGCCGGGAGGAGCCTTCAGACAAATGGTCGCCTCCAGTACGAAGGTTATGATGACCAATTAAATTCTATGCGCTGATGTGAAGCTTCACGTCCTTGAGGATTTGATGGGCGCGTTTCGCGAGATCATCAAGCTCCTTGGGCCCGACTCGTGGTGTCTGCGAGATTTCCGATTGTGATGTAAGAACGCAAAGACTTATTGGACCCAATCTGTACAATGACCGTAGCAACACATCATTGTCGTAGTCAAGGTGACTGTCCTTCGCACATACTACCGATTCGTACCGCCACGCAAACACTGAAGCATGTTCATTTGAGATACCTTCAGTTTTCAATACCCGTCCATCATTCGAAAGTACGCAGGCAGCCACAACCCACCACTGTTTGCGACTAGAAACACCCGTAGGTCTCAACGTGTGCAGGATACTCGGCTCGTAATGAAAGGTAGCGTCAAATGGAGAAACATCAGAAAGTTGCTGCGGAAATGCAATAGTTCGAGGATACCATCTTGATAAAGAATGCAAATATTTCATCAGCCGAATTAGCTTGGCTGCGTCATCGTCATCATCTAGAGCTTGATAAAACTCATGTAACACTCCCCAAAAGTAACCCAGACGAGATTCAGTGCTTGTGACATGAAGTGGTGGCAATACCTCAACTGCAAGTGCAATGCCTGCAAGAAGCGCACCAGTATTATCGGAGTGAAGTGATGATAAGCCACGGCTGAACAGGCCCAACCATAGTCCTGGGACGAGTGGGTAACCTGCGATGACTTGGTCGTCTGAACAACTCAAAACGACCGCTTTTGATGGATCAGGTGTGTGTATTTGTTTGCGATTCAAGAAATTTTGAGAAACAGTCTCTTGCTCCCGTGGCACATCCACACCTTCAAACAACGCAGTTGTGATTGAGCGAGCGGCAAACAGCGCATGAGTCGATTTTGATAACAAGAATTCCGGTAGCGATACGGGAAACGAATCACTCCATGATACAACACGACGCTCAGAGAACAGAGCGAGTTGAAAGTATCGCTCAGGCTCATGTATCGTGGATGTCATTATCTTGGCTATCGATTGAGGGAGGGGGAAAGAATCAAAGTCTTAATTGATTCAGACGGAAATTTCATTGGACAGTTTCATTTACTCTTACAGCACAGACTTTGGCTTACATTCGCGTTCACCCGCAATACTATTGTATACAGTTTTTACCTACATTTCTGAAGACGACCCAAAGTTTATTCCTCACTCACATTGTCGGTGCGACAACACAAGGAACCATGCCCTCAACGGCGTTGCATCAGCTGAGAGATGCAATTAAGAATGGTGACAGTATCGAACTTGATGGAGGCTTTATCGTTCTTGGCGGTGCAGTGCAATTGGAACCATCGCAACCAACAAACTACCACTCCATGCGCGGTCGCGGTGACGCGTACACACTCGATTCTGTCTACACGCAATGGCGGTACCGAGACATGGCGTACCAAGATTACGTTCAGGAATGCTCGCGCTCTTGTGTTCAACATGTTAATGCGCTGGATAGGCGCGACCTTGTTGCTTATTTATCGGGTGAGATCAATGCATGTGCTGGACTTGTAGCCGCTCCTGCTTCTCGGCATGAACAAGAAGGTCCGGAACCGAAGAAAAGAAAACTAGACGGGCCGAGGCCTATCACTGTGACAGCACGACGACAGCCACGCGAACAACGCTCTATCGATGCCGTACTAATGGTTGCTGACTGGGACTTCACAACAATTCGGGAGAAACTGGGCCGTTCACTTGAAAAGGCAAAGAAAACGAAGCAAATCGGTACCACAAATGGACCTAGTACTTCGGGAACTGGGTCAGTAGGTGCGACAACGAAACCTGCTACTTTCGATCCAAGAGGTGATCGATATGCGACCAATCCCGACCGCTCATGGCGCGAGTATATGGGTAACGAATTTCAGGAGTTTGGAATCAATCCGATGGGCTCTTTCACCTCGGCACCGAAAAAAGCGCAAGACTCAAAAGCACCAGCTGCGCAGAATGGAGCTTCAAAGCCTGCACCTGCACCTAAGCCACTACCACCTCAGCAGCAAGCACTACCGAAACGCCTACCCGAGCGCAGACATTCAGAACCGAAGCGCAGTGTACCAGTTGACCCATCGGCGCTCCGTCCCATTCTCATTGTACCTGGCCCGGGAACGTCACTGGTAAACCTATCGAATATTAAGGAATTCTTCGAAAAGGGGCATTTCGTGACAGAAGAAGAATTGCGTAAACAAGGTGTCGCACCTGACTTTTCAGGTCGTATCAAAGCGAATCGTACACCTGGGGGAAACTGTTCAACCGCGGACTATCTACTTGTGAGCAATGTTGGACGATTAACAGATGCGGAATGGGAACGGGTTATTGGAGTGGTGTGCACAGGAAAGGCTTATCAGTTCAAACATTGGAAGTGGGCTAAGGGTTCGAATGCAGGAGGTGGTGGAGTTGATGTGGTTAGTTGTTTGCATCGCGTTCAAGGATTCTATTTCCATTATGATGATATCAAACCAGATTCTACCGCGGCGAGTTGGGCAGTCAAACTTATTCCTATCTCGCGCAGTAAGAGATATCAAGATGGATATGCTCAGAGGCAATTCTTTGATGCGATTGACTCGTTCATCAAAAGACACTCAAAGCGCGTGAGATACTAAAGACATGGTGTTGGATAAAGGCCGTATGATAAGTCGATTAGACCTTGTTTAATACATTTTTCTATCTCTACTCATATCTGACTTGCAGAATTTCTAATTAAATTCCTGCCTCGTACTAATATTTATGGGACGCTCCTGGTGCTTCAATTGTAGGGCTCATAATGGCGCTCCACTCACAAGATATAGGACATATCTCGATAGCCGATGTAAAAATAATTTGCAGTGAATCCTCTTTGTTGTTGAGACTGCTTTATGGCTTTCATCTCGCATGGTCTGCCGCTACGGCGTGCGTCCTCTCGACTGCCAACTCGACAATTGGCTGCTGTACGATGTGTGGCGTCGCCCCCTGACGACACCAAAGACACCGGCGTATCCAAGTCTCAAATACGAGCCGCTCGAATTATAACACCCGACTCTGCGCCTTCTAAGCAACACCCTGAAACACCACCACCGCAGCCTCCACCAACACCACCCACGCCACCACCTGGTCCTGAATGGGCTCGCACACTTGCCGGATTTGCTGCAGCAATCAGCTTAATAGTGTTGCTTTCCACAGCCACTGGTGGTGGACTTGAGAACGAGTCGAATGACTCGGTGCTGCAAATGGTCAGCGATTTTTTGTTTGGACCCCGGTTCCTTATTTCTGCAGGAATGGGTTTATCCGCATTCATTCAAGCTCTGACTGGGTTTGGATTCGCTATTGTATCTGTAAGTTGTTTACGCTCATGTCACTTGTCGTCGATTGTAGTACTCACACTTTTCGTTTAGGTTGCGACTATTACCCAAATAGACTGGGTAGTACACTCTTCTGTGTTTGATGTAGTACAACCGGTTGCTGCAACACTCGGCGCTGCCACGGGTTGGGCCTTATTGTTACCTGAAATACACAAGGTGAAGTGGAAGAAATTGACCACTCTACTGACTGCTAGCACACTTGCGACACCACTCGGTGTGGGAATTCTCGAGTTGGTTGACGCGAAATACATTCTTCGAGGTCTTGGTGGCCTTGTGTCTGGCTATGTAGCATTTTCACTCGCGGGACTGAAAGTGCCGGAGAGATTCAGTGGCACATCGGGTGCGTGGTTTTTTGGGACATTGGCTGGCGCTCTTGGTGGTGCCTTCGATATCACAGGGCCACCGCTTGTGATATACGGAGAGGCACAAGAATGGAAGGACAGTGAATTTCGGCGGAATGTTTTGGCAGTCGTGTCGATCAACTCGAGCGTTGTGGTATTGTACGACGCGTTGGTTGGACGACTCAATGATTTTTATTACTGGGATTTCGTCAAGTTCGCGACACCGGCAGTGATTGTTGGGATTCTCGTCGGAAATTGGCTTTCGAAGAGACTTGACCCAGCTGCGTTTAAGAAAATCGTGCTAGGTACATGTTTGCTGCTTGGTGTGAAATTGCTGGTCTCATAAACACGGTCACTCGAGGACATATGTGCACCGTTGGCGAAGAATGTAGAGCATTTCTAAGTCGAGCCGAGTGAAGTCGAATTGTATCGCACGGTCTTTTTGAACAACATGTTCTACTGCGAGAAACGCAGTGGATTTTGAGTTTTGAGTACGGAATCAATGTGGCGATTCATATGCTACGTTACACCTGGTTCACCTCGCGTGGTTGTACTGACAGAAGAAGCGCGCGCTTGCTTTTATTTTCGAAGAAATCATTCAAGGTTCTTTATCGGTAGTCGTACCATTCAGTACGATATTGTTACTGTGTATTACGCCAGTGGTGGTGTATAGGAGACTGTTAGAGGGTCGACACCGGTAGTTCAGTTGCGTTATACCAACCTTTTCTCTTCTCAAGTATAATAACTGTAAAGTAAGTCTAAATCGTGCGTCGGAATCCATTGGGTGTACGCATCATTGAGGACCAGCATGTATTTTCGTAAGAATTTGATCTTTGCCATAACTCGTGTGCTTATTTGGTACATCATACCTGAGGTCGCCGACCGCGTCTTTAGTCACCAAACTGTAACTAACTTCCGAAATCTTGTGCCGAGCGTGCAACTCGGGACGTGGGCTGGCGCCCCCACTGCACTGCTATGCCAAGGGAAACGACGCGTTATCCTTGCGAGCATTGTGGAAGGTCTTTCGTTCACTTGCACAAACATCACATCAATTCGCATCCTGATTTGCCATTCAATCCACCCACCAAGGAATTCTCTGACGAGAACGATGTCGACCGTCATGTTCCTATTGCTCGTTCCAATTCGGAATCTGCGCAAACCAATCAACCGAAGTCGCAACGGATAGATGCCAATTCGATGAAATTTGAGTGTGATATCTGTCACAAAAGGTACAAGTTTGAAAGTCGCCTAAAGAGTCACATGAAAAGCCACAGAAACAAGGTCCTCAAGTGTACTGAGGAAGGATGTGGTATCATATTTTTACGTCAATCTGACTTGCAGAACCATATTGCTGCGAAACATTCCGATCCGCCCGAAGGAAAAGAATCAACCGGCACCAGTACTCGAAAGAATAACAAGTCAAATGGCAAACGCTTCGCGTGTTCTCACTGTGACAAATCTTTCAAAATGCGAGGCCACCTGAATCGCCATGAACGCATTCATACCGGTGAAAAACCGTTCAAATGTGAGTTCAAGAACTGTGGGCAATCGTTTACACGGAATGAGAATTTGCAGACGCATATCAAAACCGTACACAAACCGAGAGAGGATCGTGCCAGACATCCATGTCCGCATTGCGACGAGGATTTTGCGAAGGAAAGTGGACTTGCGAGTCATTTAGAAAAGCACAAACTCGGCTTACTATATAACTGTGAGAAATGCCCTGCAGTTTTCGGGAAAAAGTGGAAACTCAACCGCCATCTCACCGATGTTCATGGACATGCAGGGAGCTTTGTTTGTGAGCACGATAATTGTGGTGAGCGATTTTTCAGGATGAGCAACCTGCAACTTCATATCAGGAGACGACATACATTGCATTTTTGTTTTGAGCCTCAATGTGCAGAGGTGGAACCATTTTCGAATCGTAATCATCTCAACAATCACAACCGCAAATTTCACCCTCCCTCCCCGGAAGGTTTGGTATGCGAAAAGTGCGGTCGGCAATGCTACTCTGAGAGAGGATATACTAGGCACATGAATTGGCACAAGGAGGTTGAAGCAGTGTCGAAAAATATGTTTCCTTGTGATTATCCGTTCTGCAAACAGCAATTCACATCCAGGGCCGATCTTGTCAAGCATGTAAGCGAAAAACATTTGCGTAAGCGCCAGCGCAAAGAACCTGAAACCGAGTGTAGCTGCCCGATTTGTGCAGAGACCCTGCCCAACAAGACGGAACTATTCGAACATCTTAAAAAGGAACATGACACTGCGGAAGAAGACGCAATGAATCTTCTAGGAAAAAATCCGGCAAGGCGGAAGAAAAGAAAGGCCAGTGTAACGAAAAGAAAGGAGAAAAATAGAGGTTGTTCAGATGATAGCTCGCAACCAGTTGCTGCCTCACTTTCATCTCCGCTTGAGAAGAATGTTGTTCGGTCTAATAAGCAAAGGGTCGATTGGAAGCAAATTTCGGTCCCGAAATCTTCACCGCATGTACGAAAAGAGGCCAAACTTTCTATTGAAACTGATTCCGTAGAAATCAATCAGAAAGTACTGGACTCCAAGCATGGTAGTGACTATGACTCATCTGATGAGGACGACGAGGAGGAAATAGTTTACATGGATGACGAATCATCAGAAGAAGAAGAGTACATTTCTGTTGAGGGCTTGATAGACGAGGAAATGAGCGATGAGCAATCGTGTTCATCGGCTGTGGAACCAATCAAAACTACACCAGATGAAAGAGTGGAGACTGCTTGGTTCGACCCATCCAAACACATAGCACCTAATCATGTACTGTTTCCATCATCAACCCAAAGGGCGGAATGCCTTCGTTCTTCGATGCCGCTCAACCCTCTGCTTGCCTCACCGCAGTCGAACATGAAAGGCAACGAAGAGGCAACTAACAAACTTGCCACGGCAATGAAGTCACCTTGCAGTTCTGAAAATGTCAGCGCTTCTTCTCAGTTGTGCTCACACCCTGTGGCTTAACTTAATTTCAGTTCATAAACATTACTTTAACTTTTGATACTCATGCTTTTACCACTGGTTTCTCTTTCTGAGAGGCGCGTGCCTCTTTCTGCAAGTGCACCATCAAAGCAGTGACATCGGCGGGATTCACACCTCCAATTCCGAGAGCCTGACCGATAGTTTCAGGTTTAAACTTTGCTAGCTTCTCGCGAGCTTCTGTTCTCAATCCAGGAATGCTACCGTAGTCGAGGTCAAGCGCAAGAGGAAGTCGGTGAGCTTTAACCGTTCTCGCTATTTCCTCCTTTTGCCTTTGGATGTATCCTTCGTACTTAACTTCAGTCTGAACACGGTCTCGTTCGTACGAGTTTTCGAGCCCCCCACCGAGTCCTACTGCTTCCAGATGCTTGTATGTTACGGGTGGCTGTTTAAGGAGCTCTGCAAGAGTCGAGCTTTGAGCTCGAGGTACGCAATCGCAATTTTCCATCAACTTACGAACACGAGGGTCGTTCTGTGTGACTCGTGTACCCACTAGCCTTGCTTGTTCATCAGCAAGTCGTTTAGCCTTGCTTTGAAACCGGGTCCATTGCTCATCCCCTACAAGTCCAATGCTTCGACCAAGCGGAGTCATGCGCTCGTCCGCGTTATCGGCACGTAACGACAATCGATATTCCGAACGGCTGGTTAGAACTCGATAGGGTTCACGAAGCTCTTTGTTACAGAGATCATCCAACATCGTGCCAATAAATGAAGATGAGCGCTCAATCAGCATAAGCTCTTTTCCGGCTGCGAATCGTGCTGCATTAATTCCAGCAACAAGTCCTTGAGCTGCAGCTTCTTCATAACCCGTAGTACCACATACTTGACCAGCAAGGAAAAGACCAGGACAAGATTTCGTCTGTAGCGACCGACGTAATTGGGTGGCAGGGACATAGTCATAGTCGACGGAGTACGCAGGTCGCACCATTTTTGCGTTTTCCAGTCCCGGTATTGTACGTAACATCGCGCATTGAACGTCTTCTGGTAGTCCAGTACTGCAGCCCTGTATATAGAGCTCGGGAATCGTGCGACCTTCAGGTTCAATAAACACTTGATGCGAAATCTTGCCTGCAAAACGTACGATTTTATCTTCTATACTCGGACAATATCGTGGTCCCTTTGACTCCATAAAACCACCATATTTCGGTGTTCGGTGTAGATTGTCCCGGATCAATTGATGAGTTACTTGTGTAGTGTGAGTGAGATAACATGGAAGAGTCTCCCGTGGTACCCATTCCGAGGGATCAAAACTGAACCAGTGGTCGTCCACATCTGACGGTTGAGGTTCCATTCGGGAGTAATCGACAGAACGAGAATCAACCCTTGGAGGTGTACCGGTTTTCAATCGCCCAGTTTCTAGTCCCAATCGTTTTAGTGTTTCAGTGAGTCCGACAGATGGAAGTTCACCTGCTCGGCCTGCAGGCATTGAACGCGCCCCCACCCAAATTGTACCTAGGAGGAAAGTTCCTGCGGTAATAATGACGGAGGAAGCTCGAAATGCAGCGCCAAAATAGGTGGTTACACCCACGACCTGACCGTTGGAATCGATTATAAGATCATCAATCATCCCTTCTCGTACGTCCAGATTTCCATTCGAATCTGCTGCGCGGGTGTTTATAACACGAGTCATTTCTTGAGAATACTCGCGTTTATCGGTTTGTGCACGAAGTGCCCAAACAGCGGGTCCCTTCGAACGGTTCAACACACGACGTTGTAGATAAGTGCGGTCGGCAATACGTCCAATCCAGCCACCCATCGCATCGACTTCGTGAACTAGTGTGGACTTGGCAGGCCCTCCAATAGCGGGATTGCATGGCTGCCATGCTATTTTGTCGAGGTTAAGCGTAACAAGAAGTGTACGTGCGCCGAGCCCAGATGAAGCAAGTGCGGCTTCGCATCCGGCATGGCCTGCACCAACAACAATCACATCATATTCCTCAGCTGCCCACGCAATATCTGCTGGTTTTGATGAGGAGCTGGTGTTCATGTGTACATCCTCCTTCGAAACACGATTAGGATGTGAGGAAGTGTGGTTTATGTGTACAGAATTATTACACCATTTCCTCGAGAACGAACATCGGTCCGATAGAGGCAATCTGCATCCACTATATTTCAAACCACGTAAAGCATGACTTGATATCGGAGAAGAGGCTGTGAAGGCCACAGTCAACGACATTTGACCCACGGACTTGTGCCCTCGGTCAACGTCGAGGTGAATGTGGGAAAATTTAAAGAAAAAAATAATTTATCTGAGCTCAAGATAAACACTGTTTAGTTCGAGGTCGAGCACGCCAAACCGGTTCGACATCTCCTGCTACCGAAGAATCTTTTGCACTTGAGTCCGATTCATTATTAGAAATCAAATCACCAAACATCAATTTCGTCAGTTCCACAAACTGCTGGGGCGAGAGTTCTTCCGGTCTCTTTCCACCCCATCCTTCTGGTACTTCAATACCATTCTCCGTGCAGAGAGTGCGTAGGGAGTTGCGAATGGTCTTTCTGCGTTGTTGAAAAGAATATCGTACAATATTTCGTAGCGCAGTTGTCAACTTGGTGTTACTCACATCTAGACATTCGTTTGGCTCAAATTCTAACAAAACCATTGTCGACGTGATGGATGGCTTCGGGTAAAACGCCGTGCATGGCACATCAAAAAGTAGTGTGGGTTTCGCATAAAGCTGCCCAACAACCGATAGAATTCCATACGACTTGGTGCGTATTCTAGCACATACTCTCTCGGCCACTTCCTTTTGCATCATCACTAGTGCACATCCAATAACTCCGCGTCGAGCTTCGAGCATTGAGAACAGAATCTGCGACACAATGTTGTATGGGAGGTTCCCTATAACTGCAAGAGGGGCCTGACGGGCTGTAGAGAGTTGATTCCAATCGATTTGAAGAACATCACTGTGGTTCACCTCAAGTGTTGGATACGCCGATTGCAGAACATCGACTGCTCGAGAATCGATTTCCACTGCTAACATATCTGGATGACTCGATATTAAGCGTGATGTTAATGCGCCAGTACCAGCACCAATCTCTACAACAGTAGAGTTTGGCGAAAGTCGAATGCGATGCTCATCGAATGCAGCGACTATCTTACAAATAATATTCTCATCCTGTAGAAAATTCTGGCCGAGGCTCTGTTTCGGACGAATAGGGCTCGAGTGCAGGGGTCGTGTTCGAGGCCGCGATGCGTGTGCACTTGGGAATATTCGTCGTGATGAATCGTTGGGCGTCACATATGGTAGGCGTGCCCTTCTAGACAGGCTAGATAGTGAAGCACGAAGTGAAATGGCTTGTGAAGAAGCGAATGCCATTCTCTCACTTGAGGCAGGCCAGCTCAATTCACAGAGAAATAAAAAATTTAAGTTAAGTCACTGACTATGAAAAAGCATAACTGCCAATTACTAATCTTAAGCAAATGAAATTCTCGACCCTACGTGATGTGGAAAGTAACGTCTTTCTGTATCTTTCAAAGTTCAGTCGATACCGTTGGATTGACCTGGAGCATATTAAAGTGTAAACTATGCATTGTATTGGGAGTGCGTTGTAATTGTATAGGTCTTAGACGATAGCTTTCATGACGAACAAATCACGAAGTGATTTTTGATCGCACAATTTCAATATTTCCACTACTTAATTGAAGGCTAGTACAGTTGACTGGGCTTGAGCCAATATGAGTTTGATTTATTTTTTTTCTATTTATATTGTGCAAGTGGCTTCAAGAAAAGGATTATGCTCAGTTTGAATCATTATAGAATGATTATCGAACAAAATAAAATAGTTACATTTCATTTAGTCCATAAGAATTGCGCCAATAACGCACAAAAAACAAAAAATTTTTCTCATATTTATGCCCGGAGAATCAAGATGGTTGTTGAAACTTTTCACTTTTAATAGGTGCTTTGGGTTAAACAATTTCGATCCGGGCCAGAAATTTCTTCGAATTTTCATTTTCTTTACTGTGAAACTCTGCGCCGAAAGCAATCTGAGAGCCATTATAACATGTTTTCTAGAAAGAAACAGACTGGAAATGTGAAATTTATTGAAGAAGACGACGACCTTTCGGATCGCGCAAAGCTACTAGGAAATCAACTCCGAACTGCTTATGTCAGCGAATCTGAGCGCACTAACGACGAATTAAATGATATGTTAGTGAAAGAAGCAAAAGATGGGACACTAGAAACTGAGAGAGCTCTTAAGAGCGCCATCGAAACTAGAGATACTGGAAGACAAATTGCTGTTTCGTTGCATGAGCAAACCAAGCAACTCGAAAAAAACTCTGAAGATTTGTCAACCATACATGGGAAGTTGGATGAAGCGGAAGGTTTAATTCATAAGATTAAAACACCTAAGTTGTTGCGAATATTCAGAAGGAAACCAAAAACTGGCCAAGGTCTGAAAAAGGCAGAAGCGAGTAAGGCCGAGAAAAAAGAAAGGAAAAAGTTGCAAGAAAAAGGAGTGGAGTCTCTAGGGTTACTAGAAGAAGTAGATGAAGGGGAAGGGGAAGAGCAAAGTAAAAGCGAGGAAGATATTCCAGTCGTTTCACAAGCTGCGGATTCTAAGCGTCGGAATCTGTTCGGGAAAAGGAAGAAGCAGAATCAAGCAGTGAGAGTCAGCGACATTAAAGAGGACTATTCAGAATATGATAGTTCTGTTGCAGAAGCTCTCATAGAACAGGACAAAAATCTAGAAATTATTTCAGATGTTGTTCAAGAGACTGCCGAGCTGGCCAAAGCCATGAGCTATGAAATTGCAGCGCAAGAAGGACTAATAGATCAAGTGCAGGCTGAAGTCAATGCCACCAAAGAAAGAACCAGCAAAATCGCTGGAAGTGTTATGGAAAATTAGGCTTCTACTTGTGTGTTCAACTGATTTTTTTATTTGATAAACGTCACTGTATTTAGTTTTGAATATAATTAAAAATAATTTTGTAAGACAGATCCTTCATGTTAACTCTCAATTGATTTGATTGGGTAAGTCGAGGGGACATTAATTCAAAATGTTGTGTTCCATAAGTTTAAGACGAATTCGAAGAGGATGATAATTAGTTGGCCCTACTCTTTTAGCCCGACAATTCGTGAAACGGAAGGATATTGAAACAGGTGTAAGCAACTGTATTCTAGCAGACAACTATAAAAGTCCAACGGATTTCGTAGAAATAGAAACATTCAAAATCATCCCATTCCATCAAAGCTATACTCAAGAACAGGTTATACGATAATGAAGAACACCAAGCTGTCTTTGTTTGCAATTTCGTTAATTGTATTATCGATATCACTATCAGTATCTGTACCCGTAACCATTAGACAAGAAGTAGATGATGAGCCTCAACCATCTTTCGAGCCAATTGATCTGTTTCCGGACTTACCACAAACAAAGTTAGGAACGTCGTTCATGATTAACACAGGAGGAGACTCCGTCGGAAGCTACGCAAGAGATTCTTACCAACTGGTATCCGGTACTACTGGAAGCTTTCATGCTCTACCTACAACTGTTGTCGATTCTGGGGAAACTCCTGCAAAGGTGTATTTATCGCACAGATATGGTCTCCATGGATCAATGTTCTCTTACAATCTTCCGTTATCTCAGGCAGGTACTTATGAATGTACTCTTCATTTCGCAGAAACATTTATGGAATATCAAGTGATTGGCGGCCGAGTATTCTCAGTTTACGCTTCTGGAAATGGAGGTGAAGAATTGGCTGCCGATATCGATGTGTTTGCGGAATCAGGAGAGAATCCTGCAGTTCCAGTTTACCGCAAATTTACTATTACAGCCACTGACACTATTAAGTTCACCTTCGTCGCATCCGCTGCAGAAGCTATGATTTCAGGAATCGCATGCAATCTTATTTCATAAGTTCACGTTAACATTATTTGGGCTCTAGAAACATCATATCGATAGGTATAATCCTTAGTCAAATAAATAGGATAAATGGATACTGATCGTTGCATCCAAGCACAAAAATTTGATTTGATGAAAGTCCGTCATTCTGAGTGTGAAATGAACATAAATTTCAAAATTCAATGAACATTTATCAGAATTATTTACTTTTAAGTAATTGTTCGACTAGAATTGAGATTTTTGGTCTTGAAACGAAAGAAAAATATTTTGGGAAGCTAAAACAAGAGTTAGCATGGCTGTCATTTTTTCATATTAATAAATCAATGAAATGTACTAATTTCCTACTTCACGTCTTGTGTTTCGCAATACGATGCTTTTACTGATAGAATCATGCTTGTTGAATCCTATTCAGCCGTTCTTCTGCAGAATTTAAGAAAAGGCTTTCGTTCAATAAAATTGCATTTTTTCTATATTATCACACGAAAATAAGGTATTACATGAAATTGAAGCTTACCTTTTGGGAGATGGGTTGGTCGGCAAATTCACGTCAAATTTTCAATAATGAATTGTTTTGCAATCTAACGGAGTTAATGAATTATCGCTTCGTAACAAAAATAAATTGAGCTTCTACGTACGATACAGATGGGATCTAGTGCTGTCGTATAACAGTATCGCACCCATGCAGCAGGAATAAGAGTTTTAAAATAGTGCGGAGTTCTATTCGTACACCAAATACGGCCGATCCATGTTCCGAATTTGGTCAGTAGATACCCAATCTATCTTCTGCGCTAAAAGAAAGTCAAAAGTACTATAATCAGAACCAAATACAACTTGTAGTGTTTAGATACACCTAATTTGGCCTGTAGTGTGAGATAATTTCGTATGTATTCCCTCTATGGATTTCTGCTGAAATATTTCGAATTGGCATGGTTGGATTTGGCCTTCAGCTAGTATTACTTGTGTTCGAATGAATAATGGAGCAATGTAAATGATGCTTACCAAAAAATCGAATCCGATGAATGGAAAATCAGCCAATGATCCTATCCACTATTCGAAGTTTGATCTCTTGTAGTAGGCGTGACATAGCAACCTACCGAAAATTTGCATCGGAAACTCATTGAATAAATTAGTGACTCTTAAATGAGTCCTTAATTGTATGGCTCTATGTTTTGAGCGTCATCAAACTTCATACTGCACTTCGATTATCAACAAAGCGAATTCACTGAGTAACTTATTTTTCGTTCAGAGTCCACATTTCACTGTC
>JAAUYH010134494.1_pt1 | contig 13993 bp, 14 predicted proteins | sample 7278061 | NCBI WGS metagenome assembly JAAUYH01 (sample SAMN14350203, study PRJNA611818) | marine sediment metagenome | isolation source: surface marine sediment (0.6m) | place: French Polynesia: Moorea | collected 2018-08
ATCAAGAGCGGGCGAGCGATTTCGGGCATCTCGATCAGGGTCGCGGTCCAACTGCGGTGGCCGTCGGACAGGGTGAAAGCGCGGTCGAATTCTGCCATATAATCCGAAAACGGTGTTCGCGCGCCCTCCATCGCCAGGGCCCTGCCCACGATGCGTCGCGCGCTTGCAGCGGCGCGTCGGCGTTGATCTTCCTGGTCGATGGAGTTCGGTTCCGTTCCCGGAAAGCCAGTCGCACGATCGATACGTACCGGCTCGCCACGCCAGACCCAGACGGCACCCGCTTCGAGTGACGCGATTGGCGCTGCCGCAATCCCATCCACTTCGGTTTGCGCCCAGGAAATGACGAACGTGCCCTTTGGGCTCGCCATCATATTCATCTAACCTGCCTCGGTTTTTTTGTTGTCGTTCTTATTTTGTTAACGAAGGTTAACGCGACTTATCCACAGGGCAAGTCCCAATATGTGCGAGTGACTCTGCGTCAGTTCCAGATGAGTCCTTCCTGCAACGATTTGATCTGGAGCAAGTTTCCCGAAGGACCCGCGTGCTAGGCTCGATATACCTGGACGCAGAGGGAGGCGGCCATGAATGTTCTTGTGATTTACGGCACGGTTGAAGGCCAAACGAAGAAGATCGCAGAGTTTGTTGCCGATCACTGCCGGTCTGAGGACCACACGGTCGAGATCTTCGACACGGCCACAGATCCCGTAACCGCATCCGTCAAGGACTTCGACAAGGTCGTACTGGCGGCGTCGGTCCACGAACGGCGTCATCCCCGCGATTTCGAGGCTTTCGTCTCGGGCTATCAAGATGACTTGGCGGAGCGCGATACGATGATGCTGTCCGTCAGTCTGAACGCGGCTTTCCCGGCGGGCATGGAAGAAGCGCAGGATTATCTGGTCGAGATGAAAATGCGCACTGGGCTGGAGCCCATCGCCGAGTTGCTGGTCGCAGGCGCGGTACGGCAGGCGACCTACGACTACTATGCCAAGCAAGTGTTGCAGCACGTCGTGCTGCGCGATCACGACTTCGACCCAACGAAGGGTGACTACGAGTTCACCGATTGGGACGCCTTAACGGCTGCTTTGAAGGGCTTTCTGTCAGCCTAGCTGCACTTCGAATGTCCACAGTTGGGGCAGGTCAAGCAGCCTTCGATCATCCGCATGCCAAATTGACCGCAATTGGGGCAGGCCGGGCCGGGCATTCCAGCAAGGTTGACGACCTCGGCCTGGGGATCGGACTTAAGGCCCATGCCCTCGCCTTCGATAAAGCCGATGGCGATCAGGTGGCGCTCGATCACACCACCTATGGCCGCGAGGATCGAGGGCACATACTTGCCGTTCATCCAAGCCCCGCCGCGCGGGTCGAAGACGGCCTTGAGTTCTTCCACGACGAAGGAAACATCGCCGCCCCGGCGGAAGACGGCCGAGATCATGCGCGTGAGTGCCACGGTCCAGGCGAAGTGCTCCATGTTCTTGGAGTTGATGAACACCTCGAACGGCTGGCGCCGCCCGGCCACCATGATGTCGTTGATCGTGATATAGAGCGCGTGCTGGCTTTCGGGCCATTTGAGTTTGTAGGTATGGCCTTCCAGCGACTGTGGACGGTCGAGGGGCTCGGCGATGTAGACGACTTCGCCGGTGGTTGCAGCCGGCGGCTTTGCCTCTGCTTCACTCACTGCCAGGACAGAGCCCGTCACGGCGTTGGGGCGATATGTGGTGCAGCCCTTGCAGCCGGTTTCATAGGCTTGCGTGTAAACGTCCTTGAAGGCCTCGAAGCTGATGTCTTCGGGCACGTTGATCGTCTTCGAGATCGAGCTATCGACCCATTCCTGAGCCGCCGCCTGCATCCGCACGTGATCCTGCGGCGTCAGCTTTTGCGCGTTGACGAAATAGTCGGGCAGCGGTTCGTCGCCTTTCAAATCGCGCCATTGCTGGACGGCGTAATCGACCACTTCTTCTTCCGTTCTGGACCCATCCCTTTGCAGGACTTTGCGCGTATAGGAATTGGCGAAGATCGGTTCGATGCCTGAACTGACGTTGCCCGCATAAAGACTGATTGTGCCCGTGGGCGCGATCGAGGTCAGAAGCGCGTTCCGGATACCGTGTTCGCGGATGGCCTCGCGCACGTCGTCGTCCATCGCCTGCATCGCGCCGCTTGCCAGATAGGCGTCTGCGTCGAAGAGCAGGAACGGTCCCTTTTCCTTTGCGATGTCGACCGAGGCCAGATAGGCGGCGCGGGCGATGGCCTTGAACCATGTCTGGGTCAGTTCCACCGCCTCGTCTGAGCCGTAGCGGACACCGACCATGGCAAGCGCGTCCGCCAGTCCGGTGACGCCAAGGCCGATACGGCGTTTGGCCTGCGCTTCCTGTGCCTGTGCTTCAAGCGGGAAGCGAGAGGCGTCGACAACGTTGTCCATCATGCGGATGGCGGTCGTGACGTGGTCGATCAGCGCGTCTTCGTCGACTTGCGCGTCCTCATCGAACGGCGAGGTCACGAGCCGGGCGAGGTTGATCGAGCCCAGAAGACAGGCCCCATAGGGCGGCAAAGGTTGCTCGCCGCAAGGGTTTGTGGCGGCGATGGTCTCGCAATAGGCAAGATTATTCATCGCGTTAATCCGGTCGATGAAGATCACACCTGGTTCGGCATAGTCATAGGTCGACCGCATGATGCGGTTCCAAAGATCCCGCGCTTGAACGGTCTTGTAGACCTTGTCGTCAAAGACCAGCTCCCACGGGCCATCGGCCTTGACCGCTTCCATGAAGGCATCGGTCACCAGCACGCTGACGTTGAAGTTCCTGAGCCTGGCAGGATCGGATTTTGCGGTGATGAAGTCTTCGATATCCGGGTGATCGCAGCGAAGCGTCGCCATCATGGCGCCGCGGCGGCTGCCGGCGGACATGATCGTGCGGCACATGGCGTCCCAGACGTCCATGAAGCTGAGCGGGCCGGATGCGTCGGCTGCCACACCTTTGACGTCTGCACCCTTGGGGCGGATTGTCGAGAAATCGAAGCCGACACCGCCGCCCTGCTGCATGGTCAGCGCGGCTTCCTTCAGCATGTCGAAGATGCCAGCCATGCTGTCGGGGATGGTACCCATGACGAAGCAGTTGAAGAGTGTCACCGAGCGGTCGGTGCCCGCTCCTGCCACGATGCGGCCTGCGGGGAGGTATTTGAAGTCTTCCAGCGCAGTGTAGAACCTGTCTTCCCAGGCGGCAGGGTCTTGTTCGACCGACGCGAGCGACCGCGCGATGCGGCGCCAGGTGTCTTCGACCGAGCCGTCCACAGGGGTGCCGTCCGCCTGCTTGAGGCGGTACTTCATATCCCAGATCTGTTCAGCGATCGGTGCTGCGAAGCGTGACATGTCGATTCCCTGGAAGTAGGGCATCAAGATACAACAAGTTGCACAGTTGGGGCAATGCACTACCATATCGGCTACAGCCTGTGGGAGATTCTGTGGATAATTCGCTACATCTGATCAAGCTTTCCGTCGGCAGCGAGGACATGAAGAGCCTGGCGCGCTGGCAAGCCAGCAAAGCCGCCAAAGGCCCCGACGGGCTGCCTCGTCATGTCACGCGCATGTGGCCGAAGCGCGAGAGCGATTTGCTGAAAAACGGCTCGATCTATTGGGTCATCAAAGGGGTCGTGCTCTGCCGACAGCGCATCCTCCGGCTGGACGAGGTGATTGGCGGCGACGGGATCCGGCGTTGTGCAATCGTGCTGGACCCGGAATTACACCGGGTCGAGGCCATGCCGAAACGTCCGTTTCAGGGCTGGCGGTATCTGGAGGGAAAGGACGCGCCGCGCGATCTGGGCAAGGATTCCGCCAATGACGACCTGCCGCCGAAACTGGTCATGGCGCTTTCGGAGGTTGGGATCAGGTAGGGGCCCTGCCCCTCGGCCTGCGGCCTCACCCCGGGATATTTCGGAACGGGCGAAGGAAAATTTTAGTCGATTTTTAGCCGATCCAGAAAAGCCTTGAGGAGGGTTTGATCGGCGCGGTCCAGCGCAGCGGTATCAGAGCGGAAGAGAGTTGCCTGACTGGCGTGGATCACTTCACCGATGATCTTGAGGTGATTGGCTTCGAGCGTCGCACCGGTCGACGTGATGTCGGCGATCGCCTCGGCTGTGCCGTTAGCGACGGTGCCTTCGGTTGCACCCTGGCTGTCCACAAGCTGGTAGCCCGCGACGCCTGCATCCCGAAGGTACGCGCGGACCAGACGGTGGTATTTCGTCGCGATCCGAAGGCGAAGGCCGTGGGTTTTCCAGAACGCCTCGGCCACCGCATCGAGGTCGGTGAGGTCCGAGACGTCGGTCCAGGTCTTTGGGACGGCGAGCACCAAGTCAGCCTGGCCGAAGCCCATAGGCGTCAGTTCCGTCATCTTCTGGTCCCACCCCGCGATCTTTTCGCGGACTACGTCCGTGCCGGTCACGCCCAGCGCAATCCGCCCCGCGGCGAGTTCGTAGGGGATTTCACCGGCTGACAGGAGGACCAGTTCGACGCCATCGATGCCCTGGACGCGGCCCGCATATTCGCGATCGGTGCCGGTGCGTTCGATGCTTATGCCGCGCGCGCCGAACCAGTCGAGCGTGTCCTGCATCAGGCGGCCTTTGGAGGGGATGCCGAGCTTGATGGTCATGCCGCCGCCCCTTTCATTGCCAGGCGGACCTCGGGGCGGATAACGCCGCCAACGGCGGGTACCGGCACGCCGTTGTTGAGCGCGGCGGTCAACAAGTCATAGCGTCCGCCCGTCGCGACCGGGGCGAAACCGTCTGCTTTGAAGCCGAAGACGAAGCCCGAGTAGTATTCGAGCGAGGTGAGGCCGAAACTGGTTTGGAACCGGAGACCCCCAGGGTCGATCCCGTGTCCGGCGATGGCCTCCAACGTTGCGGCGAGGCGGTCGGCAGAGCCAATTTCACCGAGTTGGCGCAAGGCGTCGACGGCCTTGGGCGCGGTGTCGTCGATGGCTTCGAGCGCGCGGAGCTTTTTCAGATCGTCGAACGGGATCGGGGGAGTCTCGGCTTCTTCCGCCAGAAGAGCGATGCGGGCGGCGATGTCTTCGCGCAAGCGGCGGCCAACGTGCACGATGTTTTCATCGGGCATGGGCGGCGGTGGAGGTGCCGGACGCGAGAAACGGTCGAGCAGAGCATCGAACCGTCTGGGGCGCCAGATGTGGCGCAGCAGAGCGTGCTTCCGGCGCTGGGGTGTGTTGAGGTTTTGGATGGCAGAGGTCAGCACGCCAAAGTCGCCGATGGTCGCGCGGGCGGGCGCACCGTCAAGCGCCTCGGCCATGGCAGTGAAGACTTCCGCGTCTGCTTCTATGCCGCCACCGAAGATCTCGAACCCCACCTGAATGTACTCGCGGGGGCGGGTGTCGTCGTCTTCCTGACGGCGGAACACCTCACCGGCATAGGTGTAGCGCGCGGACTGGCCGCCGCTTGCCAGATGGCTTTGGACGAGCGGCAGCGTGAAGTCGGGGCGCAGCATCATCTCGCCCCGGAGCGGATCGTGGGTGACGAAAGCGCGGGCGCGGATGTCTTCGCCGTAAAGGTTCAGAAGCGCGCCGGCAGGTTGTAGCACGCTGGTCTCGAAAAGTGTCGCGCCGCGGGCTTCAAAGCGGCTTCGAAGGCGCTCGGCGTCGGCCCGGATGGCGGATTTGGAAGTCACCGGTTCAGGATTTCCTGAACCCGCATGACCATGTCTTCCAGCGGGCATTCGAACTGCTGCTTTTGTTCATTCCACTCTTCAACGCTGGCGGTTTCGGCGATTTCTGCTCCAAGGACCAAGTCCTTGATCTGGACGACGCCGCGTGTCGCCTCGTCCGAGCCTTGGATGATGGCGACGGGGCTTTGCCGCTTGTCGGCGTATTTGAGCTGGTTTCCGAAGTTCTTGGGGTTGCCCAGATAGACCTCGGCCCGGATGCCCGCGTCGCGGAGCGTTTTGGCCATCGCCTGGTAGTCGGCCATGCGATCGCGGTCCATGACAGTGACAACGACCGGGCCTTGCGCGTCGGCAGCGAGGCGACCCTTGGCGTCGAGCGCGGCGAGGAGGCGGTCGACGCCGATTGAGATACCGGTTGCCGGGACGGCCTGGCCGGTGAAGCGCTTGACGAGGTCGTCGTAACGGCCACCGCCCGCCACGGAGCCGAACTGGCGAGGGCGACCCTTTTCGTCCTGGATTTCGAAAGTGAGTTCGGCTTCGAAGACTGGGCCGGTGTAGTAGCCGAGGCCGCGGACGACAGAAGGGTCCATTACAATCCGTCCCTCGTCGTAGTCCTGCTCGCGCACGAGATCGATGATATGCCTGAGCTCGGTCACACCTTCTTCGCCGATGTCGGAGCCATCGACGAGGTTTCGAAGTTCCTTCCAGCGCGCTTCGAAGTCCAGCTCTGCGGCTTGAACAAAGCGCATGATGAGATCGGCGTGGCGGTCTTCCAGCTTTGCACCCTTCGTGAAATCTCCACTCTCATCCTTGCGTCCTTCACCCAAGAGCGCGCGCACACCCTGCGTTCCCAGCCGGTCGAGCTTGTCGATGGCGCGGAGGACGATGCCTCGGGTGTGTTCGTCGTCTTCGGCTAGCCCCGCGACCTCCAGCACCCCGTTCAGCACCTTGCGGTTGTTGATACGGATTACGTAGTCGCCGCGCTCGATGCCGACGGCTTCAAGGGCGTCTGCGAGCATCATGCAGATCTCGGCGTCGGCGGCGACGGAGGCCGTGCCGACGGTGTCCGCATCGCATTGGTAGAACTGGCGGAAGCGGCCCGGGCCTGGCTTTTCGTTTCGCCAGACGGGGCCCATCGCGTAGCGGCGATAGGGCGTGGGCAGGTCGTTCCGGTGTTGGGCATAGACGCGGGCCAAGGGGGCGGTCAGGTCATAGCGGAGCGCCAGCCAGTCATTGTCTTCTTGCCAGGCGAAGACGCCGTCGTTCGGGCGGTCGACATCCGGAAGGAATTTGCCCAGCGCCTCGACCGTCTCGACGGCCGAGGACTCGAGCGCGTCGAACCCGTAATGGCGATAAACCTGCGCGATCCGATCCAGCATATTCTTGCGCTGGTCGACTTCGGCACCGAAGTAGTCGCGGAAGCCTTTGGGCGTTTCCGCCTTAGGGCGTGGGGTTTTCTTGGTCTTTGCCATCGGGCATACCTGTCGCATTGGTTGCGCGGCAGGCTTTATCCCGCGTGGGCAAGGGGAGCAAGATGAGCACGGAAATCGAAGAGCGACTGGCGCATCTGGAACGCCTGGTGGAGGAGTTGAACGAGGTCGTCGTGCGGCAAGCCATGGAGATCGACCGCCTCAGCAAACGCGTCTCGCTTTTGATGGAGCGCGAAGCGGCAAGGGAAGCCGAAGGCGGCGGGGGCGTCATCCTTGGCGACGAAACGCCGCCGCATTATTGAGCGGGCTGGTTCTGACAATAATCAATTCAGGACTGCGGGGTTCGGCGCACTCTGCCGTGACGGGTGGAGGAAACCGTGTCGCTGGCAAGCATCAGAAATGCGGTCATTACGTGGCTTGTGATCCCTTTGTGTCTGATCGCAACAGCCTCTTTGGCCGAAGGTGATGAGGGGTGGAGCGTCACTGTTTTTGGCGGCGTTTTGACTGACAACGACTGGCAGTATGCGGTGCAGCCCTGGGAGGTCGAATTCGTGGATTCCCGGTTCGTTGGTGTCGCGTTTGGCCGTGAATGGCGGCTTGGCGATCCGCGATGGACCATCGGGTTCGAGGCGCAGGCTGTTCAGCACTTCGGACGACAGGATCACTTGGAGTTCAATCTGCCGGCCGTTCTGCGGTACCATCCGCGCAACCCGATACCTGCGCGTCTGGAGAGCCTGGCGTTCGGCCTTGGCGTGTCGCACGCATCGGAGTTGGCGCAGGTGGAAATCGAACGCCAAGGCGCATCGCGGCACAACCTTGTCTATTGGATGGCGGAGCTTGAGTTCAGCACTGGCCGCGCAGACACGACGTGGATGATCCGTTTGCATCACCGATCCGATGCGTTTGGCTTGTTGGAGCCCGCGACCGGATCGAATGCCATCGCTTTCGGGATCCGGCGCGCGTTCTGAACGTCACGGAATCGTTTCAATCATCATCTACGGTCTGGTCACGGGTTCCCCGACCCGTTCAGGAGGCCAGCCAAACCTCGTCCCACCGGGTCTCTGCTGCCAAAGCATTCAGACCAGGCTGGCCACTCTGCCTTTGGCGCCGCCCGTCCACGCGGCGTCTTTCCCTCGGCGTCCACCCACGCCGAGGGATTCTTCATTTTTGCGCAATATCGGTGCGAAAGTCGGGAATTCTGATATTATTGCACGCGCCTTATGTCGGTGTGAAGCAATGGAGTGAGTGCTATGAACTACAAGGCTTCGCCCGAGATGCGCGTCGGGCATGTTCATCTGAAGGTGTCCGATCTGGACGCGTCGATTGCCTGGTATCGGGATGTACTGGGACTGGATATGACTCAGCGCTACGGCGATCAGGCGGCGTTCCTGAGCGCGGGCGGATATCATCACCATCTGGGACTTAACACCTGGCAAAGCAAGGCGGGTCGGAAGCCGCCCGAAGGCACTACAGGGCTATATCATGCGGCTTTCCTTTACCCTGATCGGAAAGCCCTGGGCGCGGCAGTCGCAAATGTGCGGACGAAAGGGGTACATATCTATGGCGCGGCGGATCATGGCGTGAGCCAGGCGGTCTATTTCGATGACCCGGACGGCAACGGCATCGAGCTTTACTGGGATCGCCCGAGTGAGGATTGGCCGCGCGACACAGACGGCAATCTGGCAATGATCAACGCCCCTTTGGACATGGACGCATTGGTCGCCGAAGCCTGACCCTTTACGCCCGCCGTTCCGCCGCCTAGGCTCGCGTTCCGGGGAGGACCACCCATGGCATTCGGCAGCAAAGTAAGAACGTATTTCAATGGCACGTGGCATGACGGCGATGTGCCCGTGATGAGCGCCGCCGATCATGGCGCGTGGTTGGGTTCGGGCGTGTTCGACGGCGCGCGGTATTTCGATGGCGTGGCCCCCGATGTGTTGGCGCATTGCGAGCGGGTCAATGCCTCTGCCAAGGCGTTGATGCTGGAACCCAACGTGACGGCCGAAGAGATGGTCGAGATCATCTGGGACGGAATTCGCAACTTCCAATGGGACGACGCGGTTTATCTGCGCCCAATGTACTGGGGCATTGACGGGGACGCGACGGCGATTGTGCCGGACGGCAATGTGGGCTTCGCGATCTGTCTGGAAGAGCGCGAGATGGCGCCTGCGGAAGTGTCGGTCAAGACGACGACCACGCGGTTCCGGCGGCCTGTTTTGGAAGATGCGGTGGTGAATGCGAAGGCGGGGTGCCTTTATCCGAACAATGCGCGGATGCTGGCAGAGGTCCGCGCCAAGGGGTATCAGAACGCGCTGGTCGCAGATGCCATGGGCAACGTGGCCGAAAGTGCGACTGCGAATGTGTTCATGGTGAAGGACGGAGAGGTCTTCACACCCATTCCCAACGGTACGTTCCTGGCCGGGATCACGCGGGCGCGGCACATCAAGAACCTTGCGGCTGATGGGACGCCAGTGGTCGAAACCGTTTTGAGTTTCGACGATTTCCGCGATGCGGACGAAGTCTTTTTGTCGGGCAATATGAACAAGGTCACACCGGTGACCGAGTTCGATGGGACGCATTATCAGGTGGGTCCTGTTACCCGGCGGGTTCGCGAGATGTATTGGGATTGGGCGATGAGCGAGCGCGGCTGATGGTGCTCTATCTGCCCGACGAGGCGTTGGAAGCGATGGACATCGCGCCGTCCCGGCTGGTCGATGCCATCGAGGGCGCCTTGAAGGACAAGGCGGGCGGGCGGCTGCATGTGACGCCCAAGTCAGCGCTTTTGCCGGGGGACGGCCTCTACATGATGTCGACGCTCGCGGTGGGCGAGTTCACCGTCGTCAAGCAAGTCACGGTCTCGCCCGATAACCCGGCGCGCGGTCTTCCGGCGATCACTGGGGCGATCATGGTGCTGGACGCCGAGACGGGGTTGTTGCGCGCGGTAATGGGGGCAAATTGGATCACGGCGCATCGAACGGCGGCGCTTTCAGCAGTGGCGGCGCGGCGGTTGGCAGACCCTGCTTCAGAGGTTGTGGCTTTTGTGGGATGCGGGGTGCAGGCGCGGAGCCATTTGAGGGCGTTCCGGGAGCTGTTTCCCTTGAAAGAGGTTGTCGCCTTCGGTCGTGGCGCGGCGAATGTCGAGAAACTGGCGGCCTATGCCAAAGAGCTTGGGTTGGAATTTCATCGCGCTGAAAATGCGGAAGATACTCTGCGCGCGGCGGATATCGTGGTGAGCTCCGTGACGCTGGACTATGCCATCGACCCGTTTCTGAAGGCCGAGTGGCTGAAGCCCAATGCGTTTGCCGCGATCACCGATCTTTGTATTCCCTGGCACCCTTTGAGCGCCATGGGCACCGTCATCGTCGACGATATGGAACAGGAAACCACGGCCGAGAAACCGATGCTGCCGCGGGATCAGATCGCGGGCGATCTGCTGGACCTTTTGGAAGGCCGCGTCGCGACAGATCTGAGCCGTCCGCGGGCTTTTGCGTTCCGGGGCATTGCGCTTGGGGACTATGCCGCTGCGGCCCTGGCCTTGAAGGAAGCCGAAGCAACGGGCGCTGGACAGCGGATCGGCTGAGCGGCATCATTTGCCGAGGAAGGGACTGCCCATGCACAAGTTTCTTGTCATTCTGGATGACAGCCGCGAATGCCTGAACGCGATGCGTTTTGCGGCGATGCGCGCGGCGCGGATGGGGGCTGGGGTGCAGATCCTGGCGGTCATTCCGCCCGAGGAGTTCAATCACTGGATCGGCGTGGGCGAGATCATGCGGGAAGAGGCGCGCGAACGCATCCACGCGCATTTCGAAGTGTTTGCCAAGTGGATGCGGGACCGGAAAGACATCGACCCCGAACTCGTGATCCGCGAAGGCGAGGCCGTCCCGGAGATCATGAAGCAGATCGAGGAGGATGGGGGCATCGGCGTTCTGGTCCTTGGGGCGTCGAACGAAAAGGGCGGGCCCGGTCCAATCGTGACGGCTCTGTCGCGCAATTTCGGGTCGCTACCCATCCCTTTGACGATCGTGCCTGGCGAGATCTCGAAGGAAAAGCTGGAAGCGATCAGTTGAGCGCCGTGAGGCGTTAACCGGCTATCAATCTTCGTTAACGGTTACAGATGCCTGGGTCCTCCCAACCCAAGTAGATGGCCACCAAGTCGCTCAGGGCAACCTCAGTCGTATCTTAGCTCGGTCGCCTTACCCCGAAAGATCACGTAGCTCAGCGCTGTGTAAGCCAGGATCGCCGGCAGAACGAGGAGCGTGCCCACGAGGATGATGATCAGGCTTTCGGGCGCCGAAGCGGATTCGTAGATCGTCAGTTTCTCGGGCACCACATAGGGGTAGAAGCTGTAAGCCATGCCGCCGAAGCTGAGCGCAAAAAGCGCCATGATCGCCGCGAAGGGCGCCCAGGCGTAACGATCACCCGCCATCGGCAGGCGACGGAGTTTCCACCAGAGGTACCCCAGCAGGGTCGCCGACAGAATCGGGAATGGTGCAAGGTAGAGCAGTTGCGGGAAGCCGAACCATTTGTCGAAGATGCGAGGACTGATGTACGGCGTGGCAAGCGAGATTGCGGCGATACCCAGAAGCAGGCCCCAAAGACCGCCCCTGGCCCAGCCAACGGCCTTCTTCTGCAGGTCCCCGTCCGTCTTGGCGATCAGCCAGGCGGCACCGATGCAACTGTAGCCCACTGTCAGGAAGACGGCGGTCAGAAGGGCGAAAGCAACGTGCGGCAGTGTCCATGTCAGGCCCATCACGTACATGCCAAGCATGAAGCCCTGGCTCATCGAGGCCAGCAGGGAACCCGTGAAGAACGATGCATTCCAGAAAGGCTTCTGCGCGATGGGAGCCTTGGCCCGAAACTCGAACGAGACGCCGCGCAGGATCAGGCCGACCAGCATGATCGCGACAGGCAGGTAAAGCGACGTGAGGATCACGCCATGCGCGGGCGGGAAGGCGACCAGTAACAGCCCAATTGCCAGAACCAGCCAGGTTTCGTTGGCATCCCAGAACGGGCCGATGGAAGCGACGAGACGGTCCTTCTCGGCATCATCCGAAAGCGGCATCAGTAGCCCGACCCCCAGATCGAAGCCGTCGAGGACGACATAGATTAGGATCGACAGCCCCATGAGCGCTGCGAAAGTGAAGGGCAGCCATACGCCCGGATCGCCAAATAGGTCCATCATCGCGTCATTCTCCGGGAATCAGGTTCACTTCGGCCTCTCCGCTGCGCGGATACCGGCGGGTCGAGAGCGGTTCGCCCCGGCTGTTCTTCCACGCGAGGTATGTGATCGTGCCCATGTAGGCGACGATCAGCGCGGCGTAGACGGTGAGGTAGATGATGAGCGTCGAGAGCACCATAGGTGCGGGCACGTCGGCGACGGCCTGTTCGGTTGTCATCACGCCGTGGACCAGCCACGGCTGGCGGCCGATTTCGGTCGTGTACCAGCCCGCGAGCGTGGCGATCCAGCCGGAGAATGCCATGGCGGCAAAGGCATAGAGCATTGCATTTGGCATATCGCCTGCACCTCTGCGGCGGAGCATGTAGGCACCGCCCCAGCTTAGAAGCAGCATCGCCATGCCGGTGCCGACCATGATGCGGAAGCTCCAGAACACCGGCGCCACTGGCGGGTGAAGGGGCGTGCCGTCTTCGGCGACGAAGTCATTCAGGCCGGGCACCACGCCGTCGGCTTTGTGCTTGAGGATCAGCGAAGCGCCGTTCGGAATGCCGACCTCGAAGCGGTTTTCACGGGCGTCTTCATCTGGAATAGCAAAGAGCAGGATCGGCACGTTGCCTTGCGTTTCCCAGTTGCCCTCCATCGCCGCGACCTTTTGTGGCTGATGTTCGAGCGTATTCAGGCCGTGCATGTCGCCTGCGAGGATCTGGATGGGGATCAGCCCTGCCCCTAACAGAATGCCGACGCGGAGCGCGGATTTCACGCTTTCGCGCTTGTCCCCCCATATTAGCCTCAACGCCGAGATACCTGCGATCAGGAAGGCGACCGTCAGTCCGGACGCCAGCAGCATGTGCGCCAAACGATAGGGCATCGACGGGTTGAAGATGATGGCGAACCAATCGGTGGCGTGCGCCACGCCATCGCGCATCTCGAAACCTGCAGGCGTATGCATCCAAGAGTTCAGAACGAGAATCCAGAAGGCTGACATCGTTGTGCCAAAGGCGACCAGGAATGTCGCCGTCGTGTGCAGCCAGTTCGGCACTTTGCGTGCCCCGAAGAGCATGATGCCCAGAAACACGGCTTCGAGGAAAAAGGCGGTCAGCACTTCGTAGGCCAGCAAGGGTCCGGCGATGTTGCCCACGGTTTCCATGAAACCCGGCCAGTTCGTGCCGAACTGGAACGACATGGTGATGCCCGAGACGACGCCCATTGCGAACGAGAGTGCGAAGACTTTTACCCAAAAGAGGTAGGCCTCCATCCATTTCTGGTCCTGCGTAGCGTTGAACCGGATTTTGAAGAACAAGAGCACCCACCCGAGCGCGATGGTGATCGTCGGGAAAAGGATGTGAAACGAGATGTTCGCCCCGAATTGAATGCGGGACAGCAGTAGCGTGTCCATTGAGCCAACCGTTGTTGATCGTTGTGCGTTGTTACCGCTGATATAGGGCATGGCCGCTGGGCTTCAGGGGTGATGCGACAGAACGCCCAAAGCCTTTGGGGCGCATGCTTGACAGGCGGTTAAACGCCTGTATAAGCGCGCTTTCATTGGTGTTGGTGGACCCCGCAAGGGGAAACCTGTCGCCCCGGCCAAATCCGGGGAGGAGGACAACGCCCTCTCGAAACCGAAGAGGAGATCAGCCGTGACCAAACGCACGTCTGCCAAGTACAAAATCGACCGCCGGATGGGCGAAAACATCTGGGGTCGTCCGAAATCCCCCGTCAACCGCCGCG
>JAAUYH010096637.1_pt1 | contig 13992 bp, 11 predicted proteins | sample 7278061 | NCBI WGS metagenome assembly JAAUYH01 (sample SAMN14350203, study PRJNA611818) | marine sediment metagenome | isolation source: surface marine sediment (0.6m) | place: French Polynesia: Moorea | collected 2018-08
AAAGCATACACCCGACGCTCAAACAAACATTCATTTGCGTCTGGACTTACGTTTACTGGACTTTAAGACAATTTCATCAATATTAAAGTTATACGGACTGCATGCTTTGATTGAATGAGAGAAAAAAGTTATTTATGTGCGTTTGATTTTGTTCGTAGAAATAAAATTTACTGTAGTAATAATCCAACTGAAGAGAAAAAATTTTCACATTTTCAGTCAACAATCAAGCGTTAAAGATCTTGAACACCTCTTAAAATAGTGGAATACTGCCATGCAAATTTACTGAGTGACAAGGTAAAAGCTCAGTGCTTCTATTGCTTGCACCGAGACATAAATGTACGGCTGTTTAGGATGATTTTCGAAGGGATATAGAACAGCAATTTATTCAAGTCCTACGAACTGAATGACAACCAATCGAGAGAAACCAAAGCAAATCTGATTTACAATTGACGTCCACAAATCAGTGATAGTGTCAGAATTAAATTAGAAGACTATAGCAAGAAAATAATTATGTATCCATGATGCACGTTGTAATTCTAACTGGAGTCACCAGATGCACAGTATGAAGTTTTTTGTGTATAGAAGTAGAGCCGTTTCTTCAAAATTTGCAAACAAGAGCGACTGCATCTTATACGGACAAACAAATAGAGTACCATTTGATCAGTTTTGTCGAGGGAAGCTAAGTAATGATGCTGAATATTTGAAAAGGATCGTTCTTCTAGATGAGTCTGAAAGTTTGTTTTCTGGATAAATAAAAAGACAAACTCTAAAATCCGAAAACAATATGTCCAAATGAGTCATCAGAGGTACCACTTCATTCAGTTCAGGTAATTTTCGTGTGTTGCACCTAAAAATAAAGTTATAAGCCTGTTGTGATCGGCAAATGAAACATTCACTACAAAAATGTTCGAAAGAATGCTTCGATATTTTTGTATGCGCAATCGCGATGGATGTACTAGTAAGTCTTCCCATCTAAAGGATGGTGGTTGTCTGGATTTCATACTGGAAGTAATAGAATATTAGAACTAAAAGCCATTAAATGGATGGATGGTGAAGAACAGACAAATTTCGCTACCAGCATGATCCTCCAACGTTGTGTTTTGGTACTTCGTTCTATGAAATTACGTAAACTGTATTGTTTAGAATGAGCTTCTAAACACGCTATAGCAAATTGAATACCTAAATTCGGCAGACGATCTAAACGATTAACCGAGAAATGCAGCGAAAAGTGCCGAAAAGCATAGGAATATAATTAAGCCTCGTAATTACTGAATACGGAAGACTTTTCAAATATTTAATGAACTAAGTATAGCAAGAAAATCGAGTTGAGCTATCCAGATAGGGATAGTGCGATCGAAAAGTTTTCATTTTTAATTGTTTGTATTTCACCTTGTTATTTGATTATCGCTAGATGTATCTGATAAACTCATGTTACATTGCTGTTTTCGCCTTATTATAGCTGATTTTAACTGTGCTTTGATTATTCCACCGATTCTCATCGCTGTGAATTAGAAGTTACAAGTGGAGGTCAAGTGTTTTTATTTCCATCTTCACAGCATGCATTAATCGTTGACAACGCTTTTGGGTTTTTTGGTCACAAACGTTGTTTTCCGAAAAATCTGTGTGCCCTAAATTTCCGAATTAGCAATAGTGAGTCTGATCTCTTAACGAACCGGCCCATATAGTTAATGGAATTACATTTCCGATTCCGTTGCTTTGACTCGTTTGTCTTGAGCACTTGTTTGAGTGCACAATCAAGCTTACCGACGTGATATTGTTTTCTTTCCACTGCGCTATACCAATAAAGTTTGCTTTTAATGATTACAAAGCACATGCTGTACCCGAAACCTCTCGGCGGCCAGGAAAAATAATCGGCGTATTCAAATCCCGGATAAAAATGAGTACTCATTTGATGGACCTTCTGCACAAGCAATTCACATTTCATACATGCATTGTTATTTGATCGGAATCTCGGAATCCTTGATCAAACTCAACTACGTGCTTAGCGCTTGTCAGTAAAGCAAGGTCTATCCTTGTATCAACTAATTTCACCCTTTTTAATCAGAGCAGACTCAGCAAACAATTCTAGAACACTCTTCTTCATCCCTTTCTACTTTTCCCTGATCGAATATAATAAACCGAACTGGCATGGTCTATTCAGAGATTCATTTAAAATGGGAATGAATTTCATCTAGCAAATATTCGTACCTTAGAAGAACACAACATGATTAACGGAAGAAACAAAAAATTTCAATATATGGTTGCTTCGATTAAAGTTTTTGAGTCGTTCTCATTCTATGGGATCGATCTGTGAGAGAATAAAAGTTCAATTTAAACGTATCCATGCAATGAACGCGAACCATCACCGCTGAGATCAAAAGATAAATTTTCACGAACCGTCCAAGCAGGTACCCATGGTTCCTGCTAATTCACAAAACATGTGAGTTCATTTTCCACCGTAAGGATCTACGAGCATAGCATCGCAACAATCTGCTCAGATCGATAAGGATGAATGAAATTCATTTACTGCTCCAAGACTCAAAGAAAATGCCTGTGCGACGGAATGAATTTACTACGTCAGCAGGAATAGGTTTGTACATTTTGAGAACTAATAAACTGCTCCTGCAGCTCGATTCGAATAACACAAAGAACGAAACATAACAAATGCAATTCAAGAAACAAGAAACGATCCCATTGTCAAAGAGATATCGATACAAGAACGTCTTCAATCACTAGCACACCAATGACTCTAAGCACGGCTCTTCTCTACAGTTCCATTCTTGAAATTCACTTCTTTTCCAACATACACTTCCGGCTCATTGTCATTACCTTTGATTATGAAGCGACCACATTTAAGACTGGGGCAATATCTGGGCGCACGATAATATTTGATCTGCGAACAATAGGCCTTGACTTTGTAGCAACGACGATAGCACGACTTGGAGCAATGCTTCTTGCCATAACTCGGGCGTATGCAACGGTAACGGCACGGGCGTCCACATTTTTTGTAATCGCAACGATACTTGTTTTGGCTCTGTCGAGTCTTGTAGCCGCACATCTTAAACTTGTAACAGCAGCGCTGTGTCCTGGAATAGCATTTGTCGTCAGGAACTCCATCAATTCCTGCAGTGGCCACAGTAACCAAAACAAGCAGGAGGGAAATAACAATGAATCGCATCATTGAAAGAATTACGTGCTGTGTAGTTCGTCTAGTAATCCAAGTGGTAGAGTTGGACGGGGAGGATCAGGTGATATAGCATAAGTACTTATGTCGATATTTGTGTTTCGATTTCGAGTATTGTATTAGAGACCACAGAATAGTGACAATACAGCATCAATTCAAGACGGTAAACAGTGAGATATTCCGAAAGCTGCCGTAACTTCTGGGTGTATACAGTGACGAATGACGACGAAGGCAGATGTGTTGGAAGGTGCACACCCATAAACGATGCGTGGTACTGTACCGTACAAAGGCTGAAGCATGCAAGTACTGTAGTATCAAACATGAACGTATATTCGCGGGTAATAGGAAATGCTGATTTTAAGGTTTGTGACGTGCATTAGCATCGGCTGATTGAATTGTACTAGAAGAATAGTACGTTCACAAGTGTATGAAACAGATGGCGCAAAATAATTAGATATTGATGGTCGATGATTCGAAGTGTGGAACAGAAATGAGGAGGCGAAATCAGTATTGCATGGAGAGGTGTCGAAGCCAGTTTAAGACAATTCTGTAGAACCTCATCATAAATAAGTGAAACCTATGCCAAAACTACGACGATAATGACTGTGAGCTGCAGCGATGCGAAACAATCCGGGTAGCGCTACATGCACCATAAAGTTGTATGATTGAGACATCAATTCGAATTGCATGTACCATAATGTAGAATCCTGTGAAGTATTTGAGGAATGGTTCAAGACGGTTGACGGAAATGTGATGTGAGGGAAGTGCGATGACTGACGAAAACAATAAATCGAGTCTGAACGCTTAATAGTCGATTCAAGATCATGGTCGGAAAGCACAAACTCATCTAAAGGGAACTGAGTACTCACTCACTCACTGACCCTTTCCTCTATTCTCCACGTAAATTCAAGTTATATTCTTACCAAACCATTTGTACGCACAATCTGCTAACATACTTGGGAGTATTTCTCACAGTCCCACACCAACATTGCACGTTCTAATACTTCCGATGGTACTGTCCCAATCACAAAGACCGCTGATTTCCTATAATCCCTTTCCGCAACAAAACACCGTTGTACATTGCTTGTCCTACGACAGTACTACTGTATATTCCGAGATTTTACCTCATTGGTACGCAATCGGGAGATTCGATCTTGTGCAAAGAAATGCACTTGTAATGCCGTGCGAAATTCCTGCACTAGAGGAATCAGCATGCGATGCAACGGGTGATCCGTAAGTGCCCGCTTTTTTCGTCGCCTTGGCTGCGTCACGCTGTAAATAGACGTTGATCTCAACCATAGCATTATACTCTCCTTATTTTTTTCTCGATTTATAGCCAGATCCGCTACACAAAAAATCACAGATTTCCTTGATCTCTCAGACTCGCACTGTCGTCTCCTGTGCATCACGATGAGAGCCGCAGAATAGTTGATTGCGTCAATGTCAATGTGTGGTTGTGTTCCTCTTATATTCGACAGCTTGGCATGTCTTTTCATGGCGGCTTATGGGGGTATCAAGAAATGCTGTTCTTGATTTCTGCGAAGCATCGTAACTCGGAGAAATGGAATTGTGTGAGTAGAAAAATAGGGTGCGTGAGTACGCAGAACAGAAACCTCAAGGTAAACGGATGTTGCAGAAGAATAATTTGAGCTATCAAGCATAGATGAGTAGGTGAAACGAGGTTCTTCTAGAGGATTGTGCAATCCTTGCAGTGACATTATAAATAAGTGAATCTTATGAGGAAGTACAAAAATAATAGAAGAATGGATATATGAGCAAAGCACGAGCTGCGATATGAAAGAATTTTGCAAGGTAACGTGCGCGACAAGACTGTTTGGCTACACCGAGCGAAATAAGATAGGGACAGTCAGCAGTTGGCACTGTTCACACTAACGCAAAGAGAACCTGACACAGCACCACGCCATAACGATTCGTTAATATCTTATGTATTCTTTTGAAAAGGTTTCGACGCAAACAGAGTTATATCTAGTAACTGCATTGATATTTCGGTGATAGGTACAATATTTCGCGCGAATCAATATAGGAACAGAAACACTCGATGAATCCTAAACAGCTCTCATTGTGACCTTCACATCATCTGTTTGATATCATTGTGCAGTAGAATCAACTATCTAACAATCCCCATCAATATGGGTCGTGGAAAAGGGCTGACGAAGGAACAGATCGTTGTTATTCGTGAATTTCATCACTTAGGCAAAAGTGTGCGATTTATTGCTGAATGAATCAAGAAATCTCCTACTGCAGTGCACAACCAAATTACCGTGCTTAAACAAGGTTGCAGAACCAAAAAATTGGGGCATCCTTCAACAGTAACTCCCTATTTTAAACGAGCGATCAATCGGACCATTCGATTGCATCGTGATGAACGAGTAACCGCAAGCTCTCTTGTGTCCAAGTATCAGTCTCCAGTTGGAATCCGTCGTGTCCAGCAACTCCTGCAAGAATCTTTCCAGATTGCCTGGGCCAGAATGCGCCCAGCTCCACGCCTGACAGAAGAACAACGCAAGAACAGGTTTGGATGGGCTGAAAGAAGATTGGCCGAGAACGCTGTTTTGTCGCGTCGAACAATCATCAAGACGTAATGATACCGTTTGCAGAAAGCGCTTACAATGGTGAATGGCGTTTTCAACAAGATAACGCAGCTATGCATGTATCTAACTAGATAAATGAATTTTTCATGGAGAATGTTGTAAATGTTCTCGACCGGCCGGCTTGCTCTCCGGACCTAAACCCGATCGAGAACTTGTGGGGCATTCTTGTGCGTGCTATCTATCGCGATTTTCGGCAGTTTGATACATTAGAAGATCTAAGAGAAGTGATCGAAACCGCTTGGGACAATATCGATATTAGTGTACTGAAGAGACTGGCAGATTCGTAAACTCGTCGACGTGTCGCTGTAATTACAAAAGGAGGAGGTCCTAATCGTAACTGAAGTATAACTAGTGCTGCGGAAACGGCTGTTGAAGTTGTGCGTACCTAAATTGTTTCGCACGAAATAATGTTCCTATTCAGTTTAGTTAAGCATGAGTGTGACAGCACTCAATTGTGTGAGAAATAAAGAAATGGGTAATGTTGGGGTAACGAAGAACTTGCATTTCGCCTAGCTTAGAATAAACATAGGAGTCTCGTTGGCTTGATACTACCGATTCTGCAAGTGTTCTTTTTATTATTTCGACCACCTTAGATATCGGTTCGATATTTAAAGACCACCAATATCTCTTAACCTACTTTGCTGCTGTATTTGATTCTCTAGATTAGGGCAGACATACTTTCAGGCGTCGCTTTGAATCCGCTTACAGTCAGAATCTAAAATTGACCGTGTTAGTACGAGATGCATCGTAGTCTGTCAAACAGCACTCGAATTGAGATTTCTGGACTCAAAAACGCTCTGATTCTGTCTTAACTTTACTCACTCTGAATGTTTGGATTTTTTTAAACCTGGTACAGTCCTCTTGTGTCAATAGAACCTAATTATAAAAAATACAGTGTCGTATTTTTGAATGACTGAATATTTTCGATATTAGCGTAACTATAGAATATGATTGATTATTTGAATTAGTAACCAGTCAGAGATGGTCAAGTTCCATGAAATGCCCAATTTTCTGTCGGTCAACGAAAAATTGACAATTTTTTACAACTGAAAAGAATGACGCGATAAAATTCATCTATTTCCGTGCAGAATAAAAAGATTTGAGATTATCCCGAGGTTCCGCGGAGTCACAAAAATATGAGTTGACGTAGCCGCCGATACAGCAACAGGGTGCGGCACAGTATTACATAACGAATCTTTCTTACTCAGTAGTTGTTCTTGAGCTGCGAAACTCAATTTTTGAAAGAAACATAGACTATAATATCCATTGAAATCGGTGAAACATAGTCGAATCGTATATGAATATAATTGACTTATTAATCCGAAACTAAAATGAATATTGACTGAATACCTGCCAATGTATTCAACCATAAATACGAGTCTGAAAAAATACAAAGAATAAAAAGTGGTAGAAGATTTGATAGCTGCGCAAAGATGTCGGAGAGATCAGCCCGAATCCAACCTCCTTTGGGTTCAGAACCCGAGTTTATTGGCCTGTCGACAAATCTTATAACCCGGGTAAAGTCACTAGTTATACGAGGTATGGCAAGTCTAGGTGACATACGACGACGGGAATAAAGAAAACCTCGATTTAGATTAGAAAATATGCTACTTGAATACCAATGATTCGGACATGAGCACTCATTCTGAACTAATGTCGAAGCATCGAAATTTGAGATATACTGAACAGCTGAACAAAGTTACACTATTGTGTTTGACTACGCATCAGAGACGCTCCGAAAGACTCAATTTCTTTGTACACAAATGAAAAGAAAATTTGATATCTGTAACAACTCGGCTTTAGTTTCCAGACAAATTATTCAAAAAAATTGAAAGGCATCCGAACAGAAGTGCTCATAGTCTTATTTTCTAATCCATCCTTGGTGCAAGTCGATATAACAGGTTTAGAATCAGCAGTAATTCTCTTGATGATATTTTTCATAGGCGTTGTAATATGCCCGAACAAGGATAACTTCTCTTCTGGTCAATGAGCTGCATGCTACTGTCGAAAAACCTTGACTAGAATCAGATTCGCTGTGCTTGGGAAGGTTCTCAGCGGTCCCAGGTCCCGGAGCGATCGATGCTCGAGACTCAATACAATGCTGATGATACTTCCAAGACTTACGGTTCTCTCCCGAAGCAGAGAACGCACATTTATAGAGTTCTAGCAGTTATATCTAAGTACACACTAAAAGTAATGCACATAATGATCCATGAAACTAACGAAAGTTACCGAGATCCATTACGGTAATCAACTGAAATCACTAGATAGGAATGCATTCTCGTGATAGTAATCTTGAAGCTTGCATGTTTAAGGTTATGAAATGAGTTGAGGATCATGATAAGTAAGACTATACTGCATGTAAGGCAATGAGTCAGTAGCGGACACAAAGTTAGAGCCTGGCCTTCTTATGACATTTGGATTATTACGGAATCCATTAGATCTGTTTCTCGACATCTACCCAGCCATTTTCTGATATCCAAAATGACTCGTAAGCGATTCATGTATTTGTGGCACCACATTCATATCCAAGAAATAACTGATGAAAGTGATAACGAAATTAGCGGAACACGGTGGACTGAAAATGCCAAGCTCTGATTTTCTAAAGTATAATACCCAATCGATCATGTACGTGACCCTGTAAGGATCGTGCAATTTGCTTTGATCTAGGGCTATCGCTAGGTGAATCAATGGTTCATTGTCATGATAGGTATATTAAGTCCCTTAGAATCAAGAACAAACCGGATTGTGAAGGGTACAAATAATTCTTGCTAACTGACTCTCACTCCGGTTACATCTACTTTTTCTCCTGATCGACTTGTTGCAGGCTCAGGAGTCCTTTATGAATTTGAATAGGTGAATTCTTATAGCGGAAAAATTCATCACGTGATACTGATGGTTGTAAGCAATGTACTGACTGAGCAACGAAGAAGTGGAGTTTCGTCTATTTGTCGATAAGTACTTCACGTTACCGAAAACCACGAGAGTTTCACGAGAAAAACGAATTAGTATTGCTGTTTCAGCATGACCAAAATTGAATGGCCATTTTCAGAGCTTGTGGTATCCGATGGAGGTAATTTTGGAAACCTGTTCTACTGTGTTGACGATGAGGGTCCACTTTGTTTTGAGTGGATCGATAAGAATGCAGTACTATTAGTTTCTTAGTTCAAAAAGCAATAGATGTAGTAATTTTTTCTAGAAAACTTCCTACACTAACAGAAGCAAATCGAAGATGCGTTGAAGCAGTGTAGAACAATCAAACCGTACACAATGTCGCAATACCTAGAATTATTAGCGACAACAATAACCGAATGAACAGTGCAGATGTAGCCAATCGTCGTATCATACAGTGCCGATATTCACTGTGATCGAACATAAATGCCTCTACTAATATAATGCCTGAACATAACGCATAATAATATGTTCATTTTTAGTACTATCATTCTGGGGATGCAGGAGAACGAAGATGGCGACGCTACAATTGCTATTCCCGACAACTCTGAATATTGAGAATCCACAGGTAGGATAAGCTGGTTGGTAATGGTGGCGGATATGGGTCACCATATGGAAGATGCAATATATTCATATGTCAACCGACATGGATACAGCCCAATTAGTGGATAGCATTTTGTTGGTAATATTTAGTTGCATCCAGGAGTTGAATGAAAACTACGACGACGGCCACCACGGGGTATTGATTTCTATTTTCTACTAAACCGCGTTCGAGACTGTTCTCAACACGTCGCCCACACTTGGGTAAAAGCTATCGCTTACCTCCACGGAGTAGGTCTCGAACTCTTAATCACTGAGAAAGTGGTCGGCTGCCCTCTTGTGGAGATCTGTTCCGTTGAAGTCCCAGCCACCCCGTGGGGGACATTCATAAGAGCGTGCGGTTGCGTCGGTGGCCAATCGTCGCTCATCTGCTCATAGGGGATTGATACATATAGGTTGCGTCAGTGGCCAGCCTGTGCCTATTCACCCAAAGGAGATTCTATTTTCTGCTATTGGAGAAATTGTTACGTCGGTGGCTAACAGTTCTTCCTCTTCCCAGTTGGGGACCTTTCTTATCTGTAACACGATAGTGTTGCAACATCATTCCTAACCGTGAATGAGTTCATGGTACATCTTTGATTTCGCTCTTTAGTTTCCTATTTATGAAATACATGAAATAATATATTTTTTACGTCGCGATCGATCGTCTTCAATTTCCACTGAACCGAATTTTGAAAGAACGTGGATGTCGACAATGAATCTATTATTGCCTTTTTCTCGCCGTGACACTCGTTAATTAGCCCATACTTGTATACCGCGCGCAAAGCAGCGGAGCTGTATCTTCTGCTGATACCACGGGGCTTGCATACCTCCCGCTGAAAGGAGTTCATTTATACTTCTGATAGTGCAATGGACATGCTCTTATTGTGTATTGGTTGCTTCCATGGTTATTAGATAGTAGCTACACCTTAGACATCTATGTAGATTCGGCTCAGCTCGCGCACTATAATTTAGTCAATAAATCAGACGGTTTGGCGATAGCTGTATCATTTACAGGCTATTTAACTGGAATAATTTTGAGGGATGGGAAAAAAATAGGGAAGCTATTGGATAAGATATGACACAAAAATCAAACGCAAACTGGAATAGCCAGCGAATTTAGAGCCCAACATCGCAAGTTAACTTATGCTGCTTTTCGCTTGAATGTAGTACGCAAAATATCCAATATCGGCTCCACACACTATTCTAGCGCTAGTGGCACTGTGTCTTAGGATACAGAACTACTAAAAGAGAGCTTGAATAGTGAATGTCGAAAGTGGGGTGATCTTGGGGTTCACAGGGTAGTTATTCCGACGTTCTTGAAGAATGTCGTTGTCTGAATTAGGTAAGCTGAACTGCATATCATTTCTGTGCGGATGTACTTGCGCAAATAGTAGTGTATTGTGCAGTATATTTTAACCTCTAGTGCGAGAACTTTATCGGTTCATTTTAAGCACCAAGCCATGCATCAATTAAATTCGAATTTCGCTGTGAGCGTTGAAAAGTCAATTCTCGTCGAGTGGCTCGAATTCTGTAATTTGCCAACACTCCATTTACTTTTGTCAACGACTACAGTATACGCAAAATTTGATTGATTTGGCAACTATAAAACTTTCTTCGATTACCTGAAGGCCCAATCATACTGTGGACAGCTGAAATGGTGTGTCGAAGAAATACCATTCATTTAAGTGGATCTATTGAAACAATGCAAATTTCGATCTACTAATAAAAACGCTCGGTAACCTTGTCACTCGATAAGTCCAGAGTCGCATAAAATGTCTAAGAGCTTCAAACAACAACAAGTAAGTGCAGCCTAAGGAAATATTTTTCTAGAAGAGCCCATGTGACATGAAATTTCTGAGAGATACTTTTCCGTGATGTCACTTATCGTATAATTTCAGTGGATACCATTCTTCTAGTATACGAAGTCGAACAAGTATAAGAAATATCTCTAGAACACGTTAGACGAACCCAATAGCCAATCGAGCAAATCGGATAGCTTATGAACTGTAAATGACTCAGAGAAAATTGTGAATTCATTTCGAGTTTGTAGGTGACTTGAGCTATAAGTCCTTTCTCGTTGACAACACCCTCTGCCTCTCTCTCATACTAACCCATTGCTTTCGTGAAGCAGTGCAGACGTCACTTACAGAGAATATCTGTCAGCACAAGAATTGTACATATTTTAACTGACGGCACAGTACGATTTCCTCAGATTCGCTTACCGGCACACCTGTCAGCATCTACCTACATCACCTTGTGGCGGAGCGGTTAGCTACTTTCCAGATAATCACCTATTCCTTTGCAATTTCTAAATTAATTTATATAAACTTACTAGGTTACCGAATTTTGGATCACAAAGAAACATAGCCAATCCTCAATTACTCGCCAGCGGATAGTGCAGAATTTGTTTTATTGTCAAAGTGTTTATGGATTTTGTTAAATGTCAAATAATCTGTGGGTCGTCTGTTCTGTACCTATTATAAAATTTTGTGAGTTCATCAATCCAGTAGTGCATCTCTACATTAGTTATTAGAGAATAGAATTCCATCTTATCACACTGTTTCATTTCAAATAGATCTCTTCAGCGAAATGAATATTTCAAGACCGTCTTAGCGAAAATTTATCGACATAATCTAGTATTGCAAAGTAGTAAATTCAATTATCTTTAAAATTATCGTTCCATGTTCATGTAACGTAGTAGTACTCTGCTGTTCTGATCTAACAATATGCAAGAGAAATAAAACACTTCAAGAAAAATTAGGTAGGAAGACAGGATGGAAGATACTCAGACTTAGAATGTGCCCAGAAACTTCATATTCAAGAATCCATTCTCTTCTGAATGCCTTTCAACTTTCCTGGTTCAATGTCATATACTGCTGATGAATATTCTCGATGCAATATTTCGAGTATGTCTTAAGGACCCAGAGAAGTATATGTTGGTCGCTGTTTTAAAACTTTGAAATGGTCTCGAGAAAGTATTTTTATTTTGATTCAACATTTCTTGCTGTTATGGTTGAACTTTCTCTAAATTCATCTGAGAATATAGTGCAATTTAAGAGAAATATTGAATTATATTCCCAACATTATCAATTGTTACCATATTTTCTTCCCAAAGTCAACTAATTCTGTTGTTATGGCAAACAATTTTTATGTTGAACGGTCGTATCTTTAGTTGAAATTCTCGAAATTAATTTGCAAAGTTCGACAACATACATAAAAAAGCGATTATTTTATAAGCGATTTCATTAAATTATTTAGAAATGGAACCGACTCGCATCGCTCATTTGAATGGCTTAAATCACTGACATAAGATCATTCCCTCGAAATCACAGACTATCGATCTATCTGCAGTTGCCGTTGCCCGTGTAAATTTTACATGAGAGAATCGATTCATGCTCTATTCTTCTATGTACTACTACTCATCTTAGTGGTATACTCTCTGGAACTCTTTAATTTCAGAAAGAAGAGTAAATTGCTTAGCTTTTGAGAAGTGCTTTCTCCGTTCGAAATTAAATAGCTACTTAAATAACTGTATCTCAAACGAATCCTGTTTACTACAGCATGTTGGCCATAATTTCAGACCATTAAATTTTGCTTCCCAAAATCTTGTTCACTACCTTTCTCCTCCACCTTTTTTCGCAAATTACTCGGAGATTCAGTCATCATGGCGCTTTCGATAATTCGAAACGAACTCTTCAATAAGGTTTAATCGTCATCGTATCATTGCTTGCTTATACTATCTGTGATTGTGAAGCGTTTATGAAAAGCGTACGCAGTTTTTGGCTGAGATTGCACCGTTCTAAGAGAATAGTTAGAAAAATCTGGTCATATAGGATTTCAAGTAACACTGCGGAAGAAGTGTCTTCACCTGTACCTATAAACATAAAAAGCAATTGAGCAAGTCTCATATTGATGAAAACAAATACAATAGGAAACTAGTAAGTGTGGAGTTGTGCATCCGACAAAATTATCGTCATTCTCTAAACGCAATGGCATGCCAGCCCAACGTTTCCTCCGTGTTCGAATGCTTTGTGACATTAGACGCGAGAGCAACAGTGAGAAAGTAAGATACAATGCCTAACACTGTATGACTTCACATATCCAGACGTGAAGTAGTTCTATCTTTCGAAGCCAACTTCGTCTTATCTGTAGCCGATGGAGAAACCGCAGAATGTGATAAGACGGCATGTTAACGCTTCAGTTCACGCTGCAGGCAATATCAAAATTGCTAAAGCTCCTGTTTATCGTTGTTGCCCTACAATCAAGTCACAATTACATACGCTAGACTGCTACGAAGTCAATAAATATGATCATGAAATGTTCATCTTCATGAAATCTATTAAAATCAATGAAAGCCCAAACAATATATACGAACTAGTCCAGGAAGTTAAGATTGAATACAGAAACCTCTGACTAGAACTTTCTGAAAACATTTTCATGACTCTCCACAAGCGTTGGATGTCACGTAAAATATAAGCTCGAGGGCGTCCGACAGCACACCTATCAGACCACAATATGGCAGGCGGTTAGGTGTATATAGACGTCAATTTGGACTTGGTTATCAAGCAGAAGTAACAGCTGGAGCGTAGTGCAACACTCAATCGGTTCGCATCCAAGCGAACACATCTATGCAAGAGTTGAGTAGAAGACGGTGGTTATGTT
>JAAUYH010199578.1_pt1 | contig 13988 bp, 10 predicted proteins | sample 7278061 | NCBI WGS metagenome assembly JAAUYH01 (sample SAMN14350203, study PRJNA611818) | marine sediment metagenome | isolation source: surface marine sediment (0.6m) | place: French Polynesia: Moorea | collected 2018-08
ATTATTGATGATTCCGTTGAAGAAAGTTCTCTCATTATTGACGAAGAAATAGATAATGAGATTGTTACCAATCATAATCATAACTTGACAGAAGAGTTATTAGATATTATTGATGATTCTGTTGAGAAAAACTCTCTTCTTATTTCCGAAGAACAAGATAATGAGATTGTTACCAATCATAATCATAACTTGACAGAAGAGTTATTAGATATTGTTAATGATTCTGTTAAGAAAAACTCTCTTCTTATTGATAAAGAATTAGATAAAAAAAAGATATCAACACACAAGAATAAATCATCTTTTGCTAATAAATTAATAGAAAATATTGAAAATAATTCATCAACACCAAGTTCTCCCATTGAAAAGATTTTACAATCAATTTGTACAGTAAATGAGGAAATTTTTGCTGAGAAAGAGCCAGTTATTTCTTCTGAAAACAATAAACAAGTTTCTCAACCTAAAAATCAACCCAAACAACCCCTTCCTAGTATTAGAGTAACCGTTAAACAACTGGATCGTCTCAGTCATACGATTGGGGAATTACTGATCAGTGAAAACCAACAAAACTTACAATCAGAACAGATTCATCGGCTAACTCGAAATACCTTAAAACAGTTTTTTGATGCTCAACAACAGCTTAACAAAATTCATGACTGGTCTGATAAAAATCTACTCCTTCCTAATAGTAAACGAAGTCAGCAGAAAAAGAAAAAAAATGACAGAGAACCCTTTATACTCTCAACTTCCTTAACTGAAATAGAATCAGAATTTGATGTTTTGGAAATGGATGTTTATAGTGATCTTCATCTCCTACTTCAACACTTAACAGAACAAATGATGCAGCTAGGAGAACAGATTGAAAGTTTAGAAGGATTAGCCCAAAGTTTTCGCTTTAGTCGAGGCAAACGTCAACAATTATTATCTCAAGCACAAGATGATTTACTGGAAGCTAGAATGGTACCTTTAGCAACAGTATTTAATCGATTTCCTAGACTCATGCAACAGATGATTGCTGCTCATCAAAAACCAGCTAAACTAACGCTTATCGGCTCAGAAGTATTGATTGATAAGGTATTTGTAGAAAAACTTTATGAACCTCTACTCCATCTCATTCGTAATGCTTACGATCATGGATTAGAATCAGCAGAAACCCGTCTCCAACAAGGTAAACCCAAAACAGGACAAATAACCGTTGAAGCGTATCATCAAGGTAATCGTATCACCATAGAAATTAAGGATGATGGACAAGGATTAAACTGGGAACGAATTCGCCAATCAGCTATTGAAAAACAGTTATTAACCCCAGAAAAAGCAGCTAGTTTGTCAGAAGATCAATTAACAGACTTATTATTTGAACCAGGGTTTTCTACGACAGAAAAAATTAGTCAATTGTCTGGCCGAGGAATTGGTTTAGATGTGGTTCGTTCTCAGTTTCAAGCTTGGCAAGGATCAGTTTCTATTAAATCAAAAAAGGGTCAAGGAACCACCTTTATCCTACAATTACCCCTAAGTTTTACCACTGCTCGTTTATTAATTTGTGAGTCAAATGGGATAACTTATGCGTTATTAGCAGAAACCATCGACCAAGTTTTATTACCCTCTCCTGAACAGATTCAACATCAACAGCAAATGTTCTACTGTTGGACTCAAGAATCAAAACAAGAACTCATTCCCATTTATCCCTTAGCTGACTTAGTTAATTATCAGTATTCTACTGTATATCAAAGTAATACCTCAGACAGTCTTTTTCCTCTCAAGGCTAAAAACTCAATCAAACCTTTACTGATGTTAAACCATAACCAGCAACGTCTGTGTTTAGAAGTGGAGCAGATTTTGGTTGAACAAGAACTGGTAATTAAATCGTTAGGTGACACCTTAACTTTGCCTCCTTATATTCAGGGTTATAGTGTCTTAGGAAATGGTGGTTTAACTCTGGTAATTGAACCGACTGCATTAGTTTCTCAACCTCAAAAAACCAATTTAACGGCCAATCCTTTATTAAAAAAATTGGCTCCCAAATCGCAAAATGAGCCATCCTTAGAGAAGGATTTAAGTATCAATCTAGAACAACTAAATTCTTCACTCAACTCGGTTTCAGTATTGGTAGTTGATGATTCTGTGGTACAAAGACAAACTTTACTACAAACACTACAAAAAGCAGGTTATCAGGTGTTGCAAGCAGCAAATGGTCAAGAAGCACTCGCGAAGTTAAATCAACATCCACAGATAAAGTTGATCATTTGTGATATAGAAATGCCTTATATGAATGGTTTTGAGTTTTTGAGTCACTGGAAACAAGATCCGAACTTTTCTCAAATTCCTGTGATTATGGTGACAACTCGCAGTGGCAAAAAACATCGTCAGTTAGCTTTAGCTTTAGGAGCAAAAGGTTACTTGACTAAACCCTGTTCTCACCCAGAACTTTTAGAAACCATTGGGGAATTGATTACCCAAAAGCAAACTTTAGTAACAATTAATGAATGATTATGCTTAATACTACTTTTGAATTGCAACAATTATCACATACTACGACTCAACCAGATACTTTACGAGTCCTCGTTTTTAGTGTTTCAGCAACGTCTGTATCAGATGAGGAAGACTATCTTTTTGCGCTTCCCGTTGAGGGTGTTTTTAAGATTATCCCCTGTCCTCCTATTAATTGGGCCATGGATACAGGTCTTGGTATAACTGATGTAGGTTCAGACAATATAACAACTCTGGATTTACGTCAGCAATTTTCCTCTCGAGACTCCCAGAAGCTTGAAAATGGGAATATTTCAACAGTTTCTAGTGGCTATAATTTCTTGATTTTACTCAAAACTCACACTGAAGAACGATATGGTATTCCTGTTATTGGATTCCCTATTCTCAGTGATATTCCCTTAGCAACGATTCGTCCTGTATCCTTATCTTATCGTCAGGTGGCTAAAATGGATTGTGCTAGTCATATGGCCATACTACCTCAAGCAGAAAACAAAAAGTCTATCAAGATATTTCTTCTTGGTATGAGTAACATCATAGAAGAGCGATTACCTAAAATCATAGATAATGGATAATTAATCACTCATAATTAATAATTAATTGCCTGAAAACCCCTTTTTAACAAGAAAGAACCGTATTTATTGTGATATCATCACTTATCTTGACTGTATGATAGAATATTGAATCAGGATGTTAGCTTTCAATCTCCCCAGAAAATACAATGTGCAATTACGGTTATTCGAGAAACAATAGTAATATTTCTGGGAATAAGTTTCTTGATTATCATTCCTCTCTGAAAGAAGGTAAGATAAGATTAGAAGTTTCTGTTAACAGCTTAATAGATGAGATAAATTTCCATAATGTTGAGCTAATTATATCTTTATTGAAAAAAGTTAGTGAAGATAATTCTTTACAATTAGACTACATTGATCAATCTAATTATAATCTTATTGTTAATGGGTCTGAGCAAGGAGTAAGAAAACTAGATAATTTATTAACATCTGGAGATTTACAGGAATTACTAAAAAATATAAAATCTGAATATTTTTCTCAAGTGATTGTTGAAAGTATACGCTTTATAGAAGATGTGGAAGTTATCAAAAAATGTCAGTTAATTCAAAAAGTCAGAGTGCAAGCAACTGATAAAAATAAATTAATCAAAGATTATTTAAGTGACGTTGATCTCAGTGGTGCTAATTTACAAGGGGTTAATTTAAGTTGGGCAAATCTTAGTAAAATTAATTTACAAGGGGCTAATCTTATAGATGCTAACTTAAATGGTGTTAACCTAAACAAATCTAACTTAAATGAAACTTATCTCATTCAGGTTTCTTTAGTTGGGGTTGATCTCATTGAAGCTAATTTAATGGGATCTGATTTAACAAAATCTGTTCTCATAGGGACTAATTTAAGCCGTGCTAATCTGAGTGGTGTTAATCTTAGTAAAGCTAATTTAAGTGGTTGTGATCTCAGTTACACTAATTTAAGTTGGGCGAACCTGAATCATGCCAATTTGAGTAACTGTAATTTTAATCAAGCTATCCTCCAAAGAAGTCATCTCAATAAAGCTAATCTAACTAATGTTAATTTTAATGATGCTGATGTTATGAATGCAAAATTTGGCGATAATCAAGGAATTAGTGATGAGCAAAAAAATAATTTGATTAAACGCGGAGCATTGTTCCATAAGTGAACTACCCCAACTAAATCAAAGATTATAGTTGGGAACCTTACTTCCGCCGTTTTCCTCTTGCCTTTTGTTTGCTACGATAGGAACGGGCAATACTTTGATTGGATGGTTGAGTTGGGATTTGATCGAGATAAATGGGAACAGTAAAATGAAATTGACTCCCGTGATCTTTCCCTTGGGACTCAGCCCAAATTTTTCCACCCCAACCCCGAACAATTTGACGACAAATAGCTAACCCTAAACCCGTTCCCCCCGTACTGCGACGTAACGCCCCTTCTTCTTGGTAAAATCGATCAAAAACGGTTTCTAAGCGTTTTGGTTCGATCCCTCGTCCTGTATCTGCCACCGTGACTTCTATATGGTTTCTGCTATGAGAACTGACCTCAATAGTAATCTTGCCCTCTTCGCTGGTAAATTTGCAAGCGTTATCTAACAATTTCGCCAGCACTTCCACTAACCATTCTCCATCCGCTTTCACCAGGGGTAACTCTTCCTTAACCAGATTTTCAATATCGGGGAGTTGTGTATCTTTATGACGGGCCCGCACATTACTCAAAGATAATTCCACACATTCGTGTAAATTGAGGGCTTCAATATTCCATTCAACCCGTCCACTTTCCAACTGGGATAAGGTTAAGAAATCTTGTACCAGTTTCCGCATTCGTTCCGCATCTTGCAAGGCCGTATTGAGCATTACTTGACGTAACTCAGGGGACATATCTGGTTCTGAAGCCAAACTTTCTAAACACACCTGAATGGTGGATAAAGGCGTTCTTAATTCGTGGCCGGTGATAGCCACTAAATTAGAACGAGTGCGATCGAGGGCTTCTAATTGTTCATTGAGATCCTGAAGATTAGCATAAGCTTCTGCTTGGATGAGAGCAACCCCAATTTGAGTGGCGATCGCATTGACCAAGGCCACGTCTTCTTCTTTCCAGGTAATGGGTTTGGGTCCACAATGGTGTAACTCTAACATTCCCAACAGTCGGCCCCGATAAAAAATGGGGACTAACATCCAGGACAAAATGGAACACCGATTAACTAAGATTTGTAAAGATTGTTCCGATGACGTTGTTTCTTCTTTCCCCTTGATCACCCGTGGGTCATTGATCGCGTTATCAATGGTTAACGCGTCTCGTAACTCAACGACTTCCTGAAATAAAGGATTGTGTCGTAAGGGCCAAGTTTGCCCTTTAATCGAATGAATACCTTCATTAAGAAATTCGTGTTCAATGGTAGCGGTGGGATCGGTTTCCTTGCAACGATAAACCAAACAACGACACACCCCTAACCCTTCCCCTAGCTTTTGGACCGCAATTTGGAGAATTTCATCCGGATCAAGGGATAAGCGAATAGCGGTGGTCACCGAATTAATTAACCTTTCTTTATGTTCTTTGTCTGCGAGAGAACGATTCGCTTTAATCAGTTTATATTGACCGGCTTGAAGATAGGTCACTAAGCGTTGTACAAAGGGATCGGGGTTATTATTGGTGACATCCCAAGTGGTGTTATCAATGTCTTTTTGTTGTGGGGTGTCCCCTTTGAATTGATTGGGAAGTTTGTATTGGTCACGGGCTTTTTGAATTTTTTCTTCTAGTTCTGGGCGATAATCAAGGATAGTCTTTAAAAGGATATTCGCCGCCTGTTCCGTAACCTGGCGATCAAACGTCCAGATCCCTTCAAAACGACGATTATTATCCATAGCTGTCGTTATTGCTTTAGTTTGAGCCGTAATTTTTTCTTGACAAATTAAACAACTACTGTAGCTTTTCCCTAGAACAATTAAATGCCATTCTTGTGTCAGGGTATCCTCACAATCAAAAGCGACGGCTTCATAGTCTCCAGACCGATGTTTAAAGTCGGTTTCAGGGGCAGCCAAGACATAAACTTGATTGCTTTTTTGAGCAATCCGTCGATATCTTTGGGCTTCTTGACGATAAAATCGTTCTCGTTGAAAACTAGCAATGACTAATGGTTCTTCCGATCCTGCCAATACCTGATCTTCCATAGCATGAGATAGGGCAGTTAAAGAAGCCTTAAAGTACATTTGAGGCCGCCATTGAGGAAAAATTTGTAGTAGTTGTGTTAAAACCGATTTTGATCTGCTCATCAATGATTGTGTCCGAGGTATCCTAGCAAAATCGAGGTTCCCTTGCCATTCTATCTTAAAAAGGCAGGAGGCAGAAGGCAGGAGGCAGAAGGCAGGAGGGAAGAGTTGATATCCATCTCCTTGTCTCCCACACTCCCCATCCCCCCGTCTCCCCCACTCCCCACACTCCCCCCCCCTTCTAATTTCTTAACAATTCTTAACCAAGAGAGGGTGAAGTCAAGATTATATCTGGGAAATTTAACAATTTGGGAACTATTTGAAAAATCATGCTTATAATCGGTACAGGATTCATTATGATCTGAACATACTTCTTAGTTAACGTTTACATTTAGTTATCATTTTGTTGCAATGCCTCGAATACTCGTAATTGAAGATGATGATGCCATTAGAGACCTTATCGCCACCAACCTAGAGATGGCGGGTTATGACGTCAAGCAAGCCCCAGACGGCATTACCGGAAAGGCTTTAGCGGTTCAACTACAGCCTGATCTCATCATGCTGGACCTAATGTTACCCAAGGTTGATGGGTTTACGGTTTGCCAAAGACTCCGACGGGATGACCGAACTTCCGATATTCCCGTGTTGATGTTATCTGCTTTGGGCCAAACCCAAGACAAAGTCGAAGGGTTTAACGCCGGGGCTGATGATTATTTAACCAAACCCTTTGAATTAGCAGAAATGCTGGCTAGGGTACGGGCGTTGTTGCGACGAACCGATCGCATTCCTCAAGCAGCTAAACACTCAGAAATCTTGAATTATGGTCCATTAACCTTAATTCCTGAGCGTTTTGAAGCCATCTGGTTTGAGGACACAGTCAAGTTAACTCACCTTGAATTTGAGTTACTGCACTGCTTACTACAACGTCATGGCCAAACCGTGTCTCCTAGCGAAATTCTCAAGGAAGTGTGGGGTTATGATCCGGATGATGATATTGAAACCATTCGTGTTCATATTCGTCATTTACGGACAAAACTAGAACCTGATCCCAGACATCCTTGTTACATCAAAACCGTTTATGGGGCTGGTTACTGTTTAGAGTTACCTAATTCTGAACAATTGCCCTTGTCTACTGATGCTGCAGTGGTGTAAATGGTTCCGAAACATAGGGATTTGTTGGTGACAAAATCCCTGAATCAAGTGGAAGTGGGGGGAACATCTTAAACATCAAGTCACTAAAAAACAGTCAACGATGGATTAAGATGGTAAATTCAACGATGAAACCATTGAAGGAATTCTAAATTTTCCCTTTATGTCACCCCCCATTCAACTTCTCTCTCCTGAGATTATCAATTTAATCGCAGCCGGAGAAGTTATTGACTCGTTAGCGGCTGTGGTTCGTGAATTGGTTGAAAATGCCATCGATGCAGAAGCAACTCGGTTGACGATTTCTGTATTTCCCGAACTTTGGCAGGTTACGGTAGCCGATAATGGGAAAGGAATATCTTTAGATAATTTACGTCACTGCGCTAAAGCTCATCATACCAGCAAAATTTGTGACTTAGATGATCTTTGGAAAATTAGCAGTTTAGGGTTTAGGGGAGAAGCCTTATTTAGTATTACTCAAGTCGGCCAGTTAAGGATTAAAAGTCGTGACGCTACGGATAATACAATCGGATGGTGTCTGGAATATAATCAACAGGGGGACGTTATCAAAGAAGAAACCTCTCCTATGGCACCAGGAACCATTGTGACGGCTTCTAATCTGTTTGGGACTATGCCTGTCCGTCGTCAAGGTTTACCCGCCTTCTCGCAGCAATTAAAGGCGATACAGGGCATCATTGAAAATATGTCCCTCTGTTATCCTCACATCACTTGGCAAGTTTATCATAATCATAAATCGTGGCTAACCATTAGTTCAGGGAAAAACCCACAGCAGATTTTACCCCAGTTATTGAAGTCGGTTCATTTTAATGATTTACAGTTTCTTTGTGAGCTAATCGAAACCCCTGACCAACAACCCGCTAAAATAGAGATGGTTTTAGGGTTACCCGATCGCACTTCACGAGGCCGTTTAGATTGGTTAAAAATAGGGGTTAATGGTCGTGTCGTGCGATCGCCTCAATTAGAACAAACGGTACTGGCCGGATTAAGTCGAACGTTACCGAAAGGCCGTTTCCCGATTGGCTTTCTCCATTTAACCATACCCCCTTCAGAAATTGATTGGAATCGTCATCCGGCTAAAAGAGAAATTTATTTACAATCTCTGGAATTTTGGCAAGACAAAGTTACAGAAATTATTGAAAAAGCGTTGAAATTATCCCCTTTGACTATCACCACAGCAGGGGACAACCAACGAGTTAAAAAGTTGCTAAAAGCTTCCGAAAACAAAGGAGTTTATAACGTTACCTCTTCTAGTTCCACTGAGTTAGAATTAATTCAATTACGAGCAGTGGGACAAGTTAATAACACCTACATTGTTGCCGAACATTCTCAGGGTTTATGGTTAGTAGAACAACATATTGCCCACGAACGAATATTGTATGAAAAGTTACAAGATGAATGGCAATTGATTCCTGTGCAACAAGGGATTATTTTAACTCAATTATTGACAAAACAAATAGAACAATTACAAAGAATTGGCTTAGAAATTGAATCTTTTGGAGAAAATACTTGGGTGGTTCGTACCGTTCCTAAATTATTAGAAAAGCGGGAAGATTGTGTAGACGCTTTGCTCGAATTAAGTTTAGGGGGAGACTTAGAAAGCGCACAGGTAGCCGTAGCTTGTCGCAGTGCTATTCGCAATGGGATGACATTAGAATTAGCTCAAATGCAAGACCTTTTAGATAGTTGGAAAAAAACCCGTCATCCTCGCACTTGTCCCCACGGTAGACCCATTTATTTATCCTTAGAAGAATCATCATTATCCCGTTTTTTTCGTCGTCATTGGGTGATTGGAAAAAGTCATGGAATCTAAGTTTGATTATTAAATTAGTTACAGTTTTAATATGCGTCGAGACTCAATTTTCTACAAACTCTTTCAAACCTATCCCGCTTTATTGTTTGAACTGGTAACCAATCCTCCAGAAAATGCTTCAGAATATAAATTTGATTCCGTTGCTATTAAAGAACCCAGGTTTGAGATCGATGGGGTGTTTTTGCCACCAGAAAATGAAAGTACAGGGGTCGTATATTTTTGTGAAGTACAGTTTCAAAAAGACGAAAGATTGTACGAGAGAGTCTTTGCTGAGTCATTCCTATACTTTTATCGCAATCGTGATAGATTTAGCAATTGGAAAGCAGTTATTATCTATCCCAACCGTAATACTGAACAAAATGATACTATTTCCTATGATATCTTACTGAATAGTGAGCAAGTTAATCGAATTTATCTAGATGAATTAGGACATATTCGAGAATTACCGTTAGAATTAGCAGTGATGCTATTAACTACAGTAGATGAGGAACAAGCACCCCAAGAAGCTAGATATTTATTGCAAAGAACTCAACAAGAAAGACCTAAACAATTAAAGCAAGGCATAATAGAGTTAATTACAACCATAATTGCTTATAAATTTGAGACGCTAACTAGATATGAGGTAGAAGAAATGCTAGGAATTACTTTTGAGGAAACCCGATTTTATCAGGATATCGAGCAAACAGGACGAGAAAAAGGAAGGAAAGAGGGAGAAAAATCGCTCATTTTTCGTCAACTAACCAAACGAATAGGAGAATTATCCCCAGAAGTTTGTCAAAGGGTTGAAAATTTATCCTTGGAAGAATTAGAAAACCTCGGTGAAGCACTGCTTGATTTTAGCAGTATAGCCGATTTAGAAAATTGGTTAAAAGACAATTAACCTCAACATGGTTTAGGACAGTTAAGATTCTTAAACCATGCTGAGAGTCTTAGATTCTTAGACTTAATAGCTAGTTTAATAGATTCGTTTTAAAAGCGATCGCAGCACAACCGGAGGTAAGAAACTGGTAACAGCGCAAACAAAAATCATGGCAGAAAAGATTTCAGAAGACACAGCCCATTCTCCCAAATGTAGACCATGTTGTATTACCACCATCATCACCTCAGCGCGAGGAGTCATGCTAACACCAATCAATATGGCCCCTTGCCATCCTGTCACCATCAGAGAGGGTAAACCTGCCCCAATCATTTTCCCGATAATAGCAGCTATTAGCAATACCGTTCCCCAGGCAAAACCGGTTTCTAACGTAGTGACATCCAGGGCTAAGCCAATACTAATAAAAAAGAATGGAACAAATAACTCATAAAGCATATCAAAAGACGCATCAATTTTGACCGCTTCAGGATCGCGACTAAACACCAAACCTGCAAAAAACGCTCCAATGGCTTCTGAAAAACCCAATAATGCTGCGATCGCTGCAATCAAAAAACCAAACCCCACAATGGTTAAGGTAAAATCGGCAGGGGGATCAAATTTACGAAAAAAAGCAGTAATAGGGGCTTCTAAATATCGGGAGAAAAAGAAACAAAATCCCGCAAAAAATAAAGCTTTAAATAAAAACAATAACAGAGTTTTAACTATCAGAAATTCCCAATTAGTTTCAATGCCATTATGAATAACAGGAACAATATTAAATAGTAAAGCCATAAAAAAAATAGCTGAAATATCATCCATTTCAGCTACATCTAACATTAATTCGCCGTTATCAGAATTTAAAGCCTGAGCTTCTTGCCAAATAGTAACGGAAATTCCCACACTGGTAGCAGTTAAAGCGGTGGCAATAAATAAACTAGAAATGGTGTCTAATTGAAGAACAAAAAAAGACACCCAAAAACCCAGAATTCCACTAATCACTATATCTCCTAGCCAAACAAAACTTGCTCGACGCAACTGTTGAATAAGTTTTCCCAAATCACTTTCTAACCCAACTCGAAACAGTAAGCAAATTAAGCCAATATCGGCCAAAAATTTAATGATTTCTAAGCCAACTCCTGTTAATAAATTAGCTTGATTTTCTAAAATTCTTAACCCTAAACCTAAGCAAAGATAACCAACTAAGACAGGAATCCCGATCTTTTTTAGTCCAAATTTACTAAGGATTGAGACAATAATGATGATCCCAATCAATAAAATAATCAAAGGAATATTTGCTTCTAAATCACCCATAGTTTTTTTACATAAAAAAAGTTTATAATTTTAGGAATCGTACAAAAAGATACTCACGATGAAAGTGAAAGACGTTATCATTGATAACTACTGCTTAAACAACGAGACGTTGCTATTTTGCTAAACTTCAGTTACATCTATCGTTATTGTAGTGAAAAGGTGGGTTAAATGAAAATTATCTTTGTTTATAATGCCAATAGTGGTTTAATGAATACTGTCTTAGATATCGGACATAAAATTATTAGTCCCGATACTTATGAATGTAATCTTTGTAACATTACCTATGGTATCTTGAAGGAAAATAAAGAATGGAAAGCATTTCGAGAATCATCAACGGATGAGTTAGAATTTTTACATAAAGATGAATTTGAACAAAAATATCAACAAGTTAGAGATTATCCGATTGTTTTAGTGAGTAACAAGAATAATGAATTATACGAACTTATTAATAAGGAGGAATTGAATAAAATGAAAAGTGCTAAAGAATTGATGCACAAACTTCAAGAAAGTATCAAATAAATTAAGATACTTTTTGAGATAAGTAGAGATGTTTTACAAAATGTCTCTATTTTTCAATTTTTATATTATCATTGATATTAAATTATCAGGGATAATCTATGGTGACAAAAATTGGTGTTAGAGAAGCAATAAAAACCTTTAATGATTTACAAAATAAATTGAATTCAACTCAAACAGAAGAAGATAACTTTTTCCGAGAATGGTATGAGAAATTACCAGAAATAACAGAAGCAGAACAAAGTACGATTACTCGAATCAAACAACGTTATGATTATCATCGTTCCTCATCTTTGTTACTAAAAGGAACCATTAATCTACTCGTTGTTTTCCCTCTTTTAGAAGTAGCAGGATTTTTAGATCCACCCTTTAGAATTAAATCCCCTGAATCAGTAGAATTAATCATTGAAGATCCCGATCAAACAATTATCAGAGGGTTAATCGATGTTTTAGTTGTTAAAGATTCTTTATGGGTGTTAGTCATAGAATCAAAACGGACTAGCATTCCTGTTGCTGCTGCAATTCCTCAAATTTTAGCTTATATGATGGCTAACTCTCAATCACAACAATCAATATACGGTATGGTAACCAATGGAGATAGTTTTCTTTTTATCAAATTAAATCAAAATGGAAAACCTACATACGATCTGTCTAGAGAATTTTCTCTCTTACCTCGAAAACACGAATTATCCCAAGTGATGCAAATTTTAAAGAAATTGGGGCAAATATAAGTTATGTTACGAAAATGAAAAAGTGTTATATTATCAATCGTTACTCTAAAAAAAATAATTAATCAATTAATAAAATGACCCCATCACCTTTAAGCTGGACAGAACTAGAAAACCTAACCAACTGGACTATAGATAATACTAATGGATCAACCAATTCTCAAGCTATTTTACGGCTTTTTGGTCATCAAGAAAGTGATATTAGAGTCACCCTTTACCGAGATAACCACGCTTGGTGTCCCTACTGTCAAAAAGTTTGGTTATGGTTAGAAGAAAAACAAATTCCCTACCGTATTAAAAAAGTTACCATGTTTTGCTACGGCGAAAAAGAACGATGGTATAAAAAAATTGTACCATCCGGAATGTTGCCGGCGGTGGAATTAGATGGACGTTTAATTACCGAAAGTGATGATATTTTATTGGCCTTAGAAGCAGCGTTTGGCCCGTTAACCCATAGCATGAGAGAAGCAACAGTTATCCCTTTGCGACAGTTAGAAAGGTTACTGTTTCGGGCCTGGTGTACTTGGTTATGTTATCCCACTCGATCTGGCAAACAAGAACAACAAAACCGCCAACAATTTGTTAAGGTGGTGGCCATGGTAGAAAAAGCGTTAGGAGACACCCCAAGTCCCTATTTTTTAGAGGAGTTTGGCACAGTAGATGTCATTTTTACCCCCTATGTAGAGCGCATGAACGCCAGTTTATACTACTATAAGGGTTATTCCCTGCGAGAAGAAAATGAACGCTTTGGTCAGTGGTTTGACGCAATGGAAACCCGTCCCACTTATCGAGGAACTCAAAGCGACTTTCATACCCACGTCCACGACTTACCCCCGCAAATGGGTGGATGTTATAGTAACGCAGACCAACAAACGAAAATTAATCAAGATCGGGTGGATAATGGTCCCTGGTTTGGTTTGCCGGATGTAATGTATCCCGAACCCGAAACCTCCCGTCAAGAAGCGTTGCAACAGGTGATTAAACATCGTCATAATATTATTCGGGTTAACCCTGGAGAGGATCAAGTATTCGATGAAGCGTTACGATGTGCATTAACTACGATGATGACTGGGGAACCTTGTCAACCTCCCCGGGGATCGGATGTAGCATTACGCTATTTACGGGATAGAATTAACGTACCACGGGATATGTCCATCTATGCAGGAAAACGGTTACGAGACGCATTAGAAACCACTGCGAGTTTAGTGGGCGATCGCCAAGGAATACCCATTCCTGTTAAACACCGACGAGATCAAGATCCCGCTAATTTTATTTAACCGATTCCTGGCGAGAAATCCCCGATTGAGGTACGAAAATCGAGGGATGAAAGCCAGGGCAGCACTTACTGGGGAGACTTTTGATTCTGAATATACTTCTTGATA
>JAAUYH010119512.1_pt1 | contig 13985 bp, 7 predicted proteins | sample 7278061 | NCBI WGS metagenome assembly JAAUYH01 (sample SAMN14350203, study PRJNA611818) | marine sediment metagenome | isolation source: surface marine sediment (0.6m) | place: French Polynesia: Moorea | collected 2018-08
AATGTCTGTATAAGTCCTATGTATCTCACGTAGCTCTCGCACCGATTCTCACAATGAGCCGCACTTTTGCACAATTGGGTGAAACTCGAACCCAGATACCATGTTGTCAACTGCGTTCATATTTCATGCAGAGGACATCGAGAGACTGCTGTTTGAACGTGGCAACGAAAGGAACAGAAGCTGCAATGAATCCACAAAGACAAAAGTTATTTATTGCTATAAAGAGTGAAATTGCATGTATTAATGAAGAAAATACGGCCCCGCCGTGTTGCCCACAAAGTCTTCAGAAGCTAAAGAAAGATGGTATCAAAATAGAAATATTATGGAGCATATGAGATGTTTTTCTTTGTACGGCAGGGATGATTCAAAAGAAGTGAAGCAAAGAATCAACTGATTCAATGATACCGTTTCTTCTCTTCTTACGCTTTACAATATCGGATGTCAGTTTAAGGAAATGTGATTACCTTTTCCTTCGATTTCATCTTCGTCGCGCTTAAAATACACTGAACCAGACTAAAACCGCTGCCGGTCTGGATGGAGGCGGATCAGATATCTATGTATCAAGGAACATTTTCAGATTTGCATATTTTTGTCTTAAATTTATTAGCGGATTAGTTCCGGACTGCTGTCATTAAATGAGCGGGCAGGAAAAGTTCTACGTATCCTAGAATCTTGCAAAATAACGGACTTTATCGAAACCGATCCTCGCACGTGCTTTCCTACCTACTGCCTTCTCTAATTTGCAAAGCATTTTCAAATGAGCTCACACGCGTACAGAATTGAGATAAATATTCTGTTACAATAACTCTGCCTCAGAGTATATCAGGACAGAAGACTTCTCCTCTACAGATGGAAATTTGAAGGATTCTAGCTGACTGAAGTAAATCCTATGTAAAATAAACGGTCCTGAATTCAATCAGAGAAAGTCGAATTCAGGATTTGTGTGACCACGCATAATTCTTTTGTCGTTTAAGTACAGCCATAAAATGATGTACTGTCGTACTTCAAAGAACCATCAAGCGTGTCATGTCATGAGGTGTCACCGATATACAGAGGCGAGCAGATCTCCTTTAGTAGCTCAGGTAGAGGAAGAAGCAATCCCGCTAATCGCCGTCTAGGTCATAACTGTAGGATAGGAGCTGAATTCCCGTCGGGAGGTATTCTTTCATCAAAAATAGGACGGACCAAATGAATAAAAAAGCTTAACATCTAAATTGGTAGTGTGCCGAAAATACAACTTACTAAATATAAAAAGGAACTAGTGGCACTGTAGCCGATGAAAAATCAGAATAGTGGCAGATGTAGCAATATCGAATATTGCACTACGATTTATAAACAACACTATCTCCCGTGATCAATTTGTTTACGCGAATATACATTTTTATTCTGATCTGTAAATGGTCTTGAAGGACGAAGAGCATGTTAAGCCGTTCATTAATTAGTCGCTATCTATATAATGTGAAATTAAAATTCACTCCTACAATATAAACGAACTCAATCGCGCCGCTTTCTTAAATACTTCTTGCTTTTTATAGCTGATTCTTTTCACTTTGAATTGACCTGAAAGAGCTACGATCGATTCAAACTATAGATTCTTGAATTCATGACGCAAAACAAGAAGCTTATTATCAAAAATAATTCATTTGTTTGCACTACAATGACGAATCTAATGTACAGTATTTTCCAGTAATATTGATTTCATGACTTTTGAATACGAATTGAATGGTAGCCAGCAAAATAGACTTTACTTTATCTATTACAAGCAAATACTCCGAGATGAACTACTATATTTTAGATGAGCACTACTTCCCTCGCGATTGTCTTCCAATGAACACGTGTGTTCGATTGTATCCATTTTTAACCTACATTGAAATTATATCTTGAGTTGTACTTCACACTGTATTTTCATTAATTTGGACGGTTATGCATCATATTGACTACCATGAATTCAAAAATTTAATACTTTGAAGTTATTCAGAACTGAAACATTCTATCAATTCGCCTGTCCCAAAAAGATCAAGCGGAAATTTTACAAATAAGCGCAACTTGATGAATCTTCGTGCTCAGTAATACCTACAAGACAAGTTTGGAGTAAGAGTACAGCTTAGGAGGAAAGTAAAACACTTCGGAGAGTATTGCATAGAAATTTCGGAATGCATTCCGGGTTGTGGTCACACTTACCAAATCGATCACGATTACGTTAGTTCGATTCCTGCGAAATTGGTTCAAATCAATCATCGACATGTTCGGAATTCCACCCCATAACTCAATCAGGAACCCAAATGTCGCAGTGCAAATGTGGTTCGGCTCATTTGGATAGATAGTAGGGCATTTTCATTCTCTTTATTCTACAGCGATCATGTCAGAATGCTCTCAGATCAGTCCGAAGCTCAATTCTGGTTACCAAGAAGCTAGTTTTTCCTTTTTGGGATGAAAAAAATTTGATTTGCCTAGCTGTATACTTATTCTCTTGCTTACTTGTAGATCGAAATCAAACAGCAAATTAATTCTGATTTTTCGCATTGTATTCCAGTCATTGTACGAAATAAAGCTACACTGAAGCTGTGAAAATTACGAATACACGTAGGAACTCTGTTTCAGACCATTAGCAAATTACAATATTGAACTTCTTCAACGTGTAACTCTTTTCCATACTAAACGAACCGAATTTTTGAAAATTTTGTGAGGCTTATTAACGGTTCAAAAAAATAATGTTCAGAAATAACTAAATTCTGAATGGGTTACTCAATATCCCAATTTGTTCAATTAAATCAATAAATTATTGGCATATTCTTTTTTTGAAAGAGAACATGTTACTTCTGAAAATTACAATTGATTTATTTTTACCTGAAAATTGCACTGATTTGTCACCATTAGACGCAATGTACTTTTCCATCGTTTCAGATTCATCGACACTACTATCCATACTACTGCCAAATACTTCCTTTTACTGGTCTATTCAAATTTAATAACTTATATTGACTTTAAATCAAATGTGATCTAAAGAACATGTTGAAACTGGAGTTGATTTGAACTGCTATTGCGAGAAAAAATTCTTAAATCTACTGTAGAAATGCTTGAGTCTTGATTGCTCTTTTATTACCCAGTGCCCTTCAAAATAATTCGCCAGATAAACTGCGAAACCTTGATATCCTAATTTAGTCGAGTCGATCCACGAATTTCGGCATAATGATGAGACGAGTTAATACACAAAGTAGTACTTGTGACGAAAGTGCCAATGATGAAAGTTTTCGGATGTTCAGCAGGTTTACCAATTCCAGAAAATGCCGCGAGTCCCGGATCTTCCATGAGTCTTCCAACTCTGGAAAAATGACCAAACTCGGATTTTTCCCTTGCTACCGGAACTCTCGGATATCCAGCAAGTTTGATAATCACCAGCAAGTGACCGAACTCAGATCTCGGCACTATCGAAGTACCTCTTGGATGTTCGGTAGTTTCCGATGGGTGAGAAGCGAGTGCGAATCGCAAGAGTTCGAAGTTCCCAGAACCTCTCCTGTGTCCATCTAATGAAGAGTAATCACTTTTACGGGTGAATAGAAGTTTCAACTTCAGATGCTTCACGTAGCTTTTAGGAGTCTAGATTTAAGAATTTTAATAATCATGCAAACCAAGAGCGGGAGTTGCGCCTACTGCTACAGTATCCCATTGTTAATTACAGATCCTTCGCTTCAGTCTGTTCAGGCCCCCGGTTCAGCCATTTTATGAAGAAAATGGTTTCGGTAAATATTTTCCAAAAACAATTAACGATAGTTTTCCTACTCCTTGGCATTTAAAATAGCTACCGTGTTCTTTTAGTGTTTCCGAAATATTGTAGCATCCTCGCAATCTATGCGTTTTCTACCACTGAGTTAGCAAAGTGGCGAAAGATAAGGAAACATCACCGCCCACGGCGAGATTTATCTCTGGCAAATGACTTATGATAGAGAAATATACTCCTCGTACAATAGTATAGAAGGCTTATTTATTCGAGAATGAACAACTATACGACTGATCTGATTGGTCTCGAGAGGTGATAAAATTGTGGTCGAGTGAGTAAAGCGATCAAGTTCAAGGAACTGTCAGTCGCAGAGAAATCCTGGATTTTGAATCTTTAAAATAAGTTTTAATGCAAACGTTTAGATCTTGGAAGTGAAGAGTTTTCTCCCCATCCTTTCATTAAACTCTGCTACTGGGTGTGCATACACAAAAGGGTTTCCCATCAAAACTTTGAATTCTTTAATTAATCAGAGGTGTGGCCCATTTCGATTACAGTATTTCCTCGTTTAAAGCTCACCCGATATTAGGCATCCCCCGCTTCTTGGCTTAACACGACGTATGATATACAACTTTTAAATGCTTCGGTGCAATACAAGCAATAGTTCACGGTATACTAAGGTAATGTCGGAAGTAGTAAAATTGATGTAAACTGGAACTCTGTCTCTGAATCATGCATTGCTGTGTTGGGCTACAAACTCGTATAGAGTAAAAAACCAGTCATATTTTACGCATAATGAACGATATCACGTTCTTTCTACTACAATAATGCATCCGCGTCGCAACCACTGACATTCCTCCAAGATCGCTTCCTCACGGCAGAACTGAACAGGAATTTTCAAATAAATCTACTCTAATTAAATCGAAACCGAAAGTACTGTATCAGATTCGCAAAGCCCTTAGCCATGTGTCTATTTTAGTCTTCACTTATTCGGCTTAGGTCATGCTGGTTCTAGGTGGCAGAGACGAAAGCCTGTACTACAGTAGTGCCAAAATAAGCATGGATGCATCATATACAAATGATTCCTTCGATGTCGAGAAAACGATCTCAACCCGCGACGACACTAATGCCAAAATAAGAAACAACTCAATTTTCCTCGAATTCCGTATCAACTACCTCTTTGGCGACGCGTGCCCATCCGTCCAATATCGCAGTCACACTTGCCGAACTACCGCCCATGTTCTCCTCCAGTTCTTTTTTAAAACGGTTATGAATTTCAGCAACAATACCGACCCACCCCAACGGGGGGCGTTCAAATGCATAAGTAACAGTGCCAGACTCCGGATATCCTTTCTTCACTCGTAATATTAGTTTTGGCAATTTGATTTCTTCAATCAAGAGCTGACATTCGATCAATGCAGACCCAAACTCCTCCAGTATCTCCAAGTCCAATAATGAGTTACGCGATTTTGCTGCATCACAATCTGCCTCAACCCGCCCACGCAGCGATTTAAGGTTCGGTAAATCCTCTTTCACAATTCCCATACCACCCTCATTCGAAAATACAAATGAGGTTTTCTGTTTCACTATCGTTTCATTCTTCACTTTTGCTGCATTCCTCTTTTTACGCACGCTCACCATTCTCTGTAAAGCTTGCAAGGTGTTGCGAACACGTTCTAGTTTCATGGCTTTTTCTGTTTTTAAAGCAAATATCAGCAGCTTTTCTGCATTTTTAGCAGTGTCATCTGCTCGTTTAAAAATTCTTTCTGCTTGCATATGAATAGTATTCAGCACCTTTTTCTTCGCTGCAGTTGAGGAATGAGTTCCCAGCTTCGTTGGTTTCGTGACGCCGACATGCGTGCCATTTCTGTTTGCGACAGGTAAATTTCTTACTGTAGTCGACTGGAGCCTAGCAGGTGATTGCACATTCGGTACGGCTGACGATGAAGCGATTCCTTGATTCTGCTGCGGTCGCGTGCTAGTTTGAAGATTCGCCTCAGACTTAATTCGAACTCTTGCCTCTTGCTGTGTGTGCGGCTGTACAGGTATTTGAGCCTGCTGTTGCTGCTGCTGCGCACGCAACCGAGCCTGGGTTTGCGCCTGCAACAATCTCTGTTGCCTAAGCTTCGCTTCTGCTGCCACAACACCGGTTGAAGTTCTGTTCGAGTTGATACTGGCTGTGGCCGCATTGGACGCAGTGTTCCTTCTCTCAGCCTGAGTTTTGAAGTATGAGACCATATTCTCAATCACCGTCGCGTGCTGGTCAATAAGCTGAGCTGTGACAACTGGGGGAATAGTGGGCCGTTGTGCGAACTTGAACAATGTATGAATGGACATGAATTGCTTCTTAACTGCTTCTCGTCTAGATTCATCAAAAGCATTCACGTAAACTGCAAAATGAGGCGATATCTTCGCGAAGACTTCCTTGTACTTGTTATGGAATACAATCAACTTCTGGCGCACTGAATTATTTGCTGGAACATGTGCACTCCCGTGACGTTGACTATGCTGATTATTCATAGCAGAATACGACTGTGCGATAGGAGGTGGTTGAGTCGCACGATATGGCTGAGTCGAAGAAGGTATGGCTGGTTGTTGACCAGTTGGATATGCTAACCCAGAAGCAGCCGCTTGTCTACGCATCATAGCTTGTTGCTGTTGCCGAGCTAGTACTTGACGTTGCTGTTGCCTATTCACCATAATCTGCTGTTGCTGTTGCTGTTGCCTGTTAACCAGTACATGCTGTTGATGTTGCCTTTGCAAGGTAAGCAGCATTTCAGGGGTCATCATTCCACTAGGCTGTCCCGCTGCGACCGCAGCAGCGGCCGTTGCTGGGTTTGTCGAATTCGGAACATTTGAATTATAAGCAGGACGTGTCGTAGAATTTGGTCGAACTTGCCTACCACGAGCACGAGGGGGTCTTCCTCTTCCTCTAGGTCCAGGAGGAGTGTTACGAGGTGTCGAGTTAGTAATGCCGGAAGAGGCTTGAAGATGAGGATTAGGGAGATTAGAGGCAGAAGCAGAGTGAGAATTAGTGGAATATAGTTGAACTGTGTGAGGTTGCGCTTGAACCGGGCGGGAGGGCGGAGCAGTGGCGACGGTAGTGCCACTAACAGAAGCGGGTGCGCTTAATCTCATTTGACGTTGCGCCTCATTTATACGATTAGCAATATGTTGAAGATATTGGTGCCGATTGATGGCATATTGGAACGCATGACTTTCATATTGCGAAGTCCGCTGTCGTAGCGCAGCTTCCGAACATCCAGGATATATTGCTATATCAACAGGAACAGAAGGGATTCGATTGTGAGTGGTAAGAAAGGCATGGGACGGGAAGAAGGAATGAAATGAAACGTACCGAATAGCTTTTGTAGCATGTGCTGCGCAAATACCATGCGCTTGTTGGTATCGAACTCGTCGCGCCAGCGCGGCTCTGGAGGTCCGTTGGGAGGAGGGTCATCGTGTGGCGGAACCGGAGGCGGTTGCACACCGTCCATTATTGAGATGCTCAATATAAGCGAGTCACATGTAGCTCGTCAAAGCAATGGAATGCACGACAATTTTCAAGTTCAAGCGACCGAACACACACTGGCAATCCCGCACTAGGTGCGTTTATTGAAGATAAGATCTAGAAATTTTGGGTTACAATCTAAGTTCTCAAGTTAGGTCAACAACAAGACTATTGTAATAAAGAACAAATGAAAATGATCGAGGGTGATACTTCGAAATTTAGTATTTCCATTTTCAGTAATTTACGTGGTAATTAGAGATGTGTCCTAAGTAACCGGTTCTTCTGAACCAAGCCATAACACAATTAAAATACTACTGGAATTTTCCATAGCGAATATGCTGCTAATGCTGCAGCTCTCGCCACTGCTTGGGCTCATTCCACGTCAAGCCATGAAAAATAAAACTCGATGATGTGCTGGAGAACTGTATTGAATATTTTATATAAAAACCATGAGATGAATGCCTGTTACCGTACTCCTGAAAGCATATGTTCACGTTGGTGCTCATGGCGGCGGTTAGCCCTAAAAGTATTTGTTCGAAGAAAGCATTATCGGGACAATAATGTAGCTGGCAAAAACAAAAAAATGCGCGTAAAAAATCATGAGATTGTAATGCCGACGCTGCAAAAAACAAGACGATTGCGTTGTCGAATGCGACCGTTGATGCGCATTGTTGAAATAAAACGCTTATCCCCTTTTCAGGGCACTTAATGTGACTGTCAAAGTTGAGAATGCTGCAAGAGACGATGGAAAGAGCGTCGGAGCGCGGAAATAAAAACCTACTCTTTAAGCGATAGACAAGATAGATTATAAGAACCATGAGCGATCCAATACCTGTAACTCTGAAAAATTAATACGATTTAAAGGCCTGTCAGCATTAAAAGCGAGAAGAACAGAGTAGAATCCGCGCGCACGTCCTATTGTCTATCGGAATTGATGAGGGCATTCACAGCAAGAGCGAAATTAAGAAAAACGAACTTGAACTAATTTATAAAAGCGAGCTCCCAGACAGTGATACCGAGACCAAACTTCTGCTTTCTTTTCTAGATGGCAGTCAAAAACATCAAACGAAATCAGTCGAAGAGACGACGACACTGCTTAATGATCAATACCGATCGCATGCGACACAAAGTGACCGGACACGCGAGTTGAAAATGTCTATTCGATTGATGAAGTCTAACGGTGCAACTTATGAACGAAATTTTGTATCAAAGATTTCTTGATTACTTCCAAATAAAGTATTCTAGAGAATCTAGTAATTGAACATTTGTTTCCAAACAGCGCAGAGCTTTATATACTCAATAATCATTCAATTTATTGGTTTGAACCTAATATTAAAGGTCCCGTATGATCTGCATCGGGTTCATTCGCGTTTTCTCTCAATGTTGACGACATACCATCTTCTTCTACAGCTAGTTGCCATTCATTCACATACTCAATCAAACTGTGGATTAACCTAAATTTTCGAAGGAGCCTGACATAATTGTGATAGAATTGTACATGTATGCCATTACGAAGTATGCTGAAACGTCCATGGCGGACAAAAAGAAGCAGCTCAACATCTTTTATCCTTCTTTCTTGATCCTTACACATCAATCGAATTTTAATTGTAGTTCGTGCATTATTGGGGTTCACAAACAAGATGCGATCAGGATATGTTCTGCCTGAAAGGTTATACAAATGCGAGTTTTGCTTCTCTCCGATAATAATGTGCCTTTCTTTCAGTTTCATTTCCTTTCCATTGTGAAAATAGTGAGAACAGGGGACTCGATTCAATCAACTTTCTGTCGTTGTTATTGTCAATACCACTAGCATACAAGTGCCAACAATACAAATTCATATGACTTCCGGCTTGGAGCCAATTTCGCGAAATAAGGTTTGAGGTTTTGATATTTCCAGCTCCAGCCCATTTCTCTAATATATCCTGAAAAAAGCAAGCCTCCGTGCCGCTCCTAAAGTGATATAAATTCACCTTCTCTCTAAATTTGATTTAGATACTGGATTCCAAAGTGCTTGAAAATTGTTGAGCAAAACTATTCGAAGTACTCTCCGATCTTATCCGCGCTCACTCTGGACTAAACATATAGCGTTAGAATTGACGCATCATTTCCAATTCTCCTTCGAGAAACAATTATTTTGCCATAAATCAACTCGAATTCGGTCTTTAGCATCCCTAACCTGAGCACAACAAACTTCTACAATGGAAAAGTTGTTTAGAGATCCTGGTAAATCAGCATTAATTCACGAAATCTGCTACGAAATTGAGCATTCTTGTAAACAATAGTTGCAAAAAGTCGTATCGGAACCGAAAACAGGTCCCGCTACCAATTTTTGAGGTGCTCTCACGAGATGGACGTCTGTAGTGGCTTTAATCTAAATATACTACCAGCGGAGTCACATTCAATAGTGAGTAAGTACAGTATTTCCTCCTTACCTGCCTACCAACTTATGCCTGCCTTTAAGGGGTTGGCAAAAATACTAGGAGCAGACGATAATAAAGCTCAGTACAATTGAGTCTTACGAGGAGGATAAAATTTTAATTCGAAATGCAACAGTTCTATTTGGTGGAGTTTCAATAGTAAGCGAGCGATCGTGGAGAAATAAGGAATAGTCATTCTTACCATTTAGAGATTGAGATATTTGTTAAAAAGTTCGTTTCACTTTTTACTGACGAGAAAGATATGTTTAAGGTTCCTTGGTCCGCTTGCAAGTGACACTAAGACATCCTAACACCATGTCATGCAAGTGTATCTTAAATGGATTGGTCTTTTAGAAAGAAAAGCTATCCGAGTGATACGCTTATCTATCTCCATCTCCGAAACAAAAATCTTGATACACAGGCGTGAATTGTATGGGAACTTGACGATTTACGCAGGCGCTTGAGAAAGAGGGTGAATTCGAGATGGGCTTGAAAAAGATAAAAAAGATGAGAAATCGATAAGTAGTTGGTAAAGAATTAGACAAAATTAATCGACGATTTTTTTTGTCAAAATGAATATTGTAAACTGCACCCTCGGAAATTTGGGCATTGGCTATCAATTCGAGCTAGGTCAGGTTGGTAGAAAGAGACTGTTCAAATCTCAAACAATAACGGAATTCGGCTCAGTGTAGTAAGCAGTACAGAAATATCGAGCTCCACTATGCGCATGAAGAAAATGAGCATGTGGCTGCGGTCTCTTGCCTCTTATAGATGTACAGCATTTAATTTATTTCGTAATGGAGGAGAGATGTAAAAGTTCCGCTCAGTGGTATTTGCTTTTTGCGCCCTACATTAGACAAGCAACCCGTAATTTTTGTCCAACGATAGACTTTCTCTATGGTGTTGAAATTTGTTAGGCATAATCAGTCCAACAAAAGATCATTTCAGAAATCGCTGATCTCAAAAAGCCTGGATTAGTAACAAATGTTTAAAAGCGTAAATTCTAACTGGCTTGTATGTTTTAGCGATGCACGTTTCCCGATAGCAACAACACGCGAAATAACTGTGTATAATTTGAATACATTGCACTTTTCATCATACCTTTGATTCCATTCTAACATTGTGAGCGGCACTATTTTTGGCAATCAACTGAAGTAAACTTTTGAATGAGTCTGCTCACGAAGAAAACTCTAACTAATCTAATAATTACATATCCCATAAATCGAAGCATTGTCTATCCTACCGCTCACACTCAATTACGTGTTAAACGAGCGTTGTGAATCTCATATGGAAAATTTGGCAATCGTTTGATTTTAAATTTGCTATTTTTCTTAATACGATGATTTCGTACCTGCATCGTTTCTTGAAAGTTCAGTTATTAGCCATATTCTACTAGACCAAATTAGTATATGTGATTTGATTCTGACCGATTATTGTGCAGTTACGTCACCCAGTCAGGGTGGGGAGCAATTTCAATATGATAATATTCATGTCAGAGCCTCAGAATTATAAGTCTTTACATTAAATCTCTGGTATTCCAGCTCTTTTATAGTGATTGCCGAAACTAACATGTGTTGTATCAGCAAAGATGTGAAAGTGGCTGGAAGTTTAACTTTCTGATATCGCCTATAATATCCTCGCTAGCTGCAACTCTCAACCAGAAAAACAGTTAAGCAATCGAGAGTTCCTAGGATTGGTTTAAAAAATATTCGAGCACAATTAAGAAAAGCAATGTCCGAAGCTAACTCCAACAGTTCATATCGATCTCTGGAGCAACATGGATGACGGGAAAAACTTCTGGGTATCTGATTTAGACACACTCTTTCTCCAATGAGTAAGGGGTCCGAGAAATAAGAGTCATGACTTGCTTCCTAAAAGTTTGGACGAGGATGAGGTATTGAATTACAATATTACGAGCCAGTGTACTGATTAAAGTCGTGATAAGCACGATTATTGCATCTAGATTTCTCGTTACTTCGCGGATAAGATATCAAAAATTCTGTTTCAGAATACGTTGGAAACTGAGACGCTGACTGCGCTGAGTGATAAAAGGTACTCGTTCATACATTGTCTTAGGGATATACCTTTTTCTTAAATTTTTGTATCATACCACTCGACATCCTCCGTTGAAATCGATATACCCATCGTATCAGGATGTTATAATGTTCAGAAAGACTTATCAAAAACGGCTTTGGTAAGGAAATCAGCCGGATTTTTTTCTTCCACAAGGCCGTTATTAGATATTTCGAGTGCGTCATAGCTCTGCCGGTCCGACGGGATATCTATCATGAGACGTCTTTCCGTCGGGTAGGCAGCCTTCTTGACCACGTCAAAAAGTTGTTTGGAGTCCGTGAATTAAGCCAGCGGTGTATGTCAGTTGCAGATTGTTTGAAAGTCGTGTCTGAAGAAGAATGCCTGGTCAAACGCATCACTGAGTAGGTAGGTCTCGTCAGCCATAATAGACCGTACAATCCTTCTAGATTGTTGGCTGTTGAATGACAAAACATGGCACAAGTTGGAGTTATCGCACAGTAGTACAACGAGTACTAATTGTTAAGATTTTTCTTCGTTTATAGCGAACGATCTATCCGCATAATCTCGCAGCTGCAGCGAATTCATGTCTAGTTCATAACTCAGGCCAACTTTTTTGGTATCTTTAAGATGCTCAATGCCTGTGTTCAACCCCTTCAGATGGCGAGCGCCGAATTTTTCTTCAGTAAATTGAGACGCGCGGTTCATAAAGTAGCTGATATCAAGCCTGCTGTGCGATAAACTAGCAACGGGCACGCAGATGGGCCGGAATCGGTGGAAATTCGAACCAAAAGGAATTTTTTGCAGCAGTTTGAGATGTTGAGGTTGCATGATCTTCGCCAATGTCTTGCTGTTCGCGTGCGTTCCCATGCTGATGTGTAGAGCTAGAATGTCAACTTTGTTCAATTAATGGGCTTTGAATAAAATCGTGCGGTAAGCAGGCGGGGTACTTCTTCGAAGGATGGAACGACCTCATAGCGAGAGTTATAGACGTAAGAAGCGGGTAGATCCGTTGTCATTCCTTCGGTCGACTTGTAATACACAGTCATCGCACCACTCAGTTTTTTAATTTCAGTTCTTGCTCAGCCAACTCATGTAACGCATCGTTCCTGTAGTCACCTGAATCGTGTACGCCATACAATAGCTTTCGTAGCTTCAAGAGCATGTTAGATCGAATTTGAAGGACATTCAGGTCATTCTGACGTGGTCTAACGTAAATTTTCCAGCTGAGTAGTTCTGATGATTGCAGGTAAGCTTGACAAAAATGGAGAGCTGCAATTATGAATTCTTCGATTACTGAGAATGAAGCGATAAAATTTATTGAAGATTTGCAGAGCGATGGGGAATTGTGGACGATATAATCTTTCATCGTGTCCTCGTAGCCCTGAAAAACAAAACAAGCCTTTCTTTTAGAGGATTCTGTATTAACGTCCTTGATTTCAAATAAGAATATTCGACAAGTAAGTTTTCCTAGTTCGGTACAGCATAAGCAGATACAGCCTCCAAAGTCCCGCTCTTTATGAGTCTCTCGATTTCATCACGTTTCACTTTTATAAATTTCATCGAGTTTAGGCGAGGGTCGTTCAGCTCTAGCTTTTCGATCACGAATATTCTTGTGAGTATGGAGCTGATTGATTCGGCTTCGCAATGGTCATCGCATTCCGTAACCTCCCTTTCTCCAATGTGAGCCAGAAACACGTCACCAGTAATAATTTTTTCTACCGCCTCCTCCAAATTACTTTTTTCATGCTGATTGAAACCCTAACTGATAAATGCGTCCTTACGTTTCTTCCCTTTGTCGAACGACACAGTTTTCATAGATCCATCGATTAAGATCCACAAGTGCTTCCCATTTCTTGCGACTACGAGATAAGGTCCCTCTCATTTTTCGCTCCGTACCCGATAAAATGACTCACGTGAACCCTTCTTGACGTTCCTCTGATCGCCATTTACAGTCTGGACGTCGCCACAGACTATAAAATCTCAACTCTGGTATTTCGCATGGCTTTCATCCACTCAGGTTGTTCGAGAATGTTCGAGAACCCAACTTACATGGGAGGCAAGACTCCAAATGCTAGCAAAATTGGAGCTAACCTATTCCTACCCGAAGGGCAGTTTATCGCCTGGACAGTCAGGACAAGGCAGCTCTTTGGGCTTATGGATCGATGTTCTGCATTAATCTTCCGGTAAATTCGGCGCAGAAAACTAAGGTAATTTTCACATGCAACAAGCGAATTGTGACTCTCGGTTCCAGAATCATATCGTTCTGTTCGCACAACTGCATATAATGTCTCCAATATTCACTATTAAA